>JGI994J12354_10000396_pt1 | contig 42863 bp, 39 predicted proteins | sample IntmicLarv3ML3BL_FD_12354 | JGI IMG/M metagenome (IMG submission 12354) | reverse complement strand
ATTGCGCCGCTGCTCGAAGTTGTTGCAACTTTTTCACTATTCTCGTCTGAGCGCATCCGATTTATGTAATGCACTGGTATTTTATAAATGTTGTCTGCAGCCAGACATTACCAGGATCACAGCATATCTTCGAATTTCTCTCCGCAGTGAGGGCACACGGAAGCACTTTCCGGAACCTGTTTACCGCATTCCGAGCATGTGAACGTCACTTCATTTTTGGGTCCTTTCTCAGCCTCCGCAACGGTCTCGTCCTCGATATCGTCTTCAAAGGCCGCACCGCAGAACGGGCATTTATCAGAGGATAACGGAACTTCTTTGCCGCAGTCGGAGCACTCGAAGTACTCAACTTTCTTGACCTTAATCTCATCAGGCACGTCAATGTATGCGCCACATTTCCTGCAGACCACCTCTCCCGGGAGAATGATGGTACCGCATTCCTTGCACCTTCCGTATCCTTGCGGATACAGACGGCCTTCTGCTTCCAGTCTTGCTCTCGTTTTCTCGAGGTTGCTTCTCATCCATGTTGTGATCAGAACAATAAGGAAGAAGAACACAACGATGTTCACTCCGATGTAATACAGATTGCCGGTGAAACAGAATGTCGTCAGCTGTGAATCATCCATCGTCACAGGACCGAGGAGTTTACCGGATTCTTTGTTGCCGTCAGCGAACCAGTAGGAGAACATCCCACCGTCTTTAAGACTCGTTATTGTGAATGTATAAACGTTCAAGATCGGATCTGCGGGGTTGCTTGCTAAAGAACCGCCGCTCACGATCTGCTGAGCCACTGGCGAACCTCCATTGGTATTGAAGGATACCTTGTGTGTTCCTGCGATAACATTCCATTTTGCATACAGTGTAATGTCATCCGTTACCGGTGTATCGAAATCATAAGGTATGGTGAGTTTACTGTTGGAATACCATCCTCCGAATGTGTATCCTCCTCTGGACGGCTCCGTAGGCAAGACCGCTTTGTCACCGTCTGCTACAAGCTGCAGGCTCAATGCAGAGCCTCCATTGGTATTGAAAGATACAGTGAACATCCCTGATGCTATACCTGTCCACTTTGCGTGTAATGTCATGTCGCTCGTTACAGGTGTGCTGAAATTGTACAAGGCGGTAAGGCCTTCATCAGAATACCATCCATCGAATACGAATCCCTCCTTGACAGGATCAATGGGCTGAACTGCATTCCCGCCTTCATTCACTACCTGCCGGCTGACCGCAGAGCCTTCATTCACGTTGAATGACACCGAGTGTGCATCAAGTGTCGTATCACTCCATTTCGCATAGAGCGTTATATTCTTGGTCACAGGCGAACTGAAATCATAAGCAGTGTTGAAATTTTTATCCAAATACCATCCTTCCAGCGTATATCCTGCCCTATATGTGTGTGGTATCTCTGTTGGATTACCGCGAGGTATGATGAAACCTCTTTGCTGTACCGAGTCAACGGTCTTGTACCTCATCACGAGGTCTCCTCCGGAATAAGTGACGTTGAATTCGTAAGGTCCTTCATCCCAGAACGGGGAAACACTGACATCTTTGAAATCTGATCCGCTATGGACCCCGTCCCATTTTTCTACAAATGGTTTACTGACGGCATATGTGCTGAAAGCTGATACGGCGACAAGGAAAATGACACCGAACACAGCAAGGTGTTTGATGTTCGCGCCCATCGATTTCGGCATCATGTACAGAAGTATTGCACATATGAGTGCACCGCCGAAACCGCAGAGCAGAGTATACAGTCCAAGGTACGCGAATGATATACCGATCAGTAAAGCCAACAGGAATCCGAAATACGGGCCTGCTTTTCCTGTCGTCAACTTATTGAGCGCGTCAGATGCCATTGAACTGAAAACCCACGTACTGTATTTATAATATATGACTTATCATCCATTTCCGGGGGTAAGTATTTGGCAACGATCGAAGAGCAGATCAAAGAGATCGAAGAAGAAATAGCTAATACCAAATACAATAAGGCCACCCAAGGTCACATTGGGAAATTGAAAGCGAAGATCGCAAGACTTTCCAATGAACAGGAGAAGCGGAGATCAGCAAAATCCGGCGGGAAAGGATATCACGTTAAGAAATCCGGTAACGCAACCGTTGCTTTAGTAGGTTTCCCGAGTGTCGGTAAATCAACTCTGCTGAATCAGCTCACAGGCGCTAAATCAGAAGTGGGTGCGTATCACTTCACTACTCTTGATGTAGTTCCCGGTGTCCTCGACTACAAACACGCGAAGATACAGATATTGGATATGCCCGGTCTGATCAAGGATGCATCCAAAGGAAAAGGAAGAGGACGTGAAGTGATCGCGGCAGCAAGATCGGCCGACGTAATCCTTTTCGTGGTCGACGTTTTCCAGCCTGACATATCAGTGCTTCTCAAGGAGTTGGACAACGCTGCGATCCGTCTGAATCAGAAAGCTCCTGATGTGGTCATAACATCAGGTGACCATGGCGGAATATCCATTATGCCAACGGTCAAATTAACAAAACTTGACGTTGAACTTGCAAGAGAGATAGTAGCAGAATACGGTCACGTGAACGCTGCCGTCGTCATACGCGAGGACATCGACATAGAACAGCTGCTTGACGTTTTAGCGGGAAACCGCGTTTACATCAACGCCATGATCGCAATAAACAAGGTCGATCTCGCGAAACTCGTGGGAATGGATTCAGTCTACGCAAAACTTCCCGATTACGTCAAAGTCCCCGTCTCCGCAGCTACCGGATACGGGATCGAAGAGCTGAAGGAAAAGATATACGACACGATCGAGATGGTCAGGATATATCTGAAACCTCAGGGAAAAGAGGCAGATATGGAAGAACCGCTGATCGTGAAGAAAGGCAGTTCCATTGGTGACGTGTGCGACAACATCCACAGAACGTTCAGACCAAATTTCAGGTACGCCATGGTGTGGGGGAAAAGCGCAAAGTTCCCCGGACAGACCGTCGGTGTTGATCACAAGGTTCACGATGAAGATATTTTGACGATAATCGTAAGGCGTTGATCCTCCTCTGCGGCCGCTGCATGAACGGCGTTTGAATGCATTTTTACGTACCCTTTCCAAAGGAAAGGATAGCATTATTTACTTCTGACGTCAATCTATTTTTTTGGGAAGTAAAATTTCCAGTATTCGAGGCGCACATGACCAACGGATGCAACGTCAGAAAGAGCAATGGGAAATGTGAAAGCAACAACGGAACGAACAGGAAGATACTGTTCGCGATATTCGCCGCGACCCTGTGTACGCTGTCCGTTTCCATCATAACAATGTCGGATGACGAACAGAATATTGAAGCAGCAGATACGGTAAAGGCAGGAGACATTACGATTTCATACCTCATCACCCCAGGGGCCGCTAAGATAACCGGATATGAGAGCGGTCGCGGCAATCTGGTTATACCGGAAACGATCAACGGATATCCTGTGACCGAGGTAGAGAACAATGCGTTCCGGAGATGCACATCAATAACCAGGCTGACGCTGCCGGCCAAGGACATATCATACGGAGAGAATGTATTCTACGGCTGCACCGGGGTCGAACGGATAGACATACATCCGAACAATCCTCGCATAAAGTCCATAGACGGAGTGGCGTTCAGCATTGACGGCAAGGTCCTGCTGATGTATCCTGCAAAGAGTACGAGATCCGCATACACCATACCGTCCGGGGTGGAAGAGATCGACAGGGGTGCATTCATGAGTTCCATGAAATTGACATCCTTGACCTTGCCGAGTACCCTGAAGACCATAAAAGATGAGGCGTTCTATGAATGTACCGGGCTAACATCGATAACGATCCCGGCATATGTAACATCCATAGGACAGTACGTATTCCAGCACTGTACGTCATTGAATAGGATAGAAGTGGATGATGCCAACCCGGCCTACAGTGATGACAGCGGTATTTTGCGAACTGCTGATACGATCATAACATACCCTGTGGCAAAGGAAGGAAACGATTACACAGCATCGGGTGCCATCAAGGTAATAGGGCCGCGTGCATTCTATGAGTGTAAGTTTCTGAAGAACGTGAGGCTGATAAGCGTTGAGACGATAGAGTGGGGGGCGTTCGAGGGCTGCAAAGAACTGGAAGACCTCGATCTCGGTTCCGTCAAGACCATCGGACAGGATATACTGTCCGGTTGTGACAAACTGACAACCGTAACAGTGCCAGCTTCGGTCACGAACCTGGACGATTGGGCATTCCGCGGCTGTGCAAAGCTGACAGCCATAGATGTCTCATCAAGCAATCCCAACTACACATCGAACAGCGGAGTACTGTTCAGTAAGGACACGAAGACCCTGATATCATACCCTGCAGGTAAGCCGAATCTCGAATACATTGTGCCTCCTAATGTTGAAACAATAAAGCAGTTCGCCTTCTTCGACAACATTCTGATCGAAATAGTGACGATACCGAATTCAGTAACGAACATACAAAGTGGTGCGTTCGTAGGATGCACTTCACTGAAAGCGATAAACATCGACGGCACAAATTCCAATTGCGTATCCGTCAACGGAGTGCTGTTCAACAAGGAAATGACCACTCTTATACTGTATCCTTCGAAGAAGGAGGAATCATCGTATACGATACCGGCATCGGTCACGAAGATAGATTACGCATTCAGGGAATGTGTCTATCTTGAGAGTGTGAACGTCGAGAGCGGTAACACATCCTTCATCTCAGAGGGCGGGGTGTTGTTCAATGCGACCAAGACAGAACTGATCCTCTATCCGGGCTTAAAGGCAGGAAATACGTATACTATACCGTCCTCTGTTCAGTACACCCATGACTTTGCCTTTGATCATTCCGTCAATCTGAGGAATATTTACGTTGAGGGCGGTAATACATACATCTCATCATCAGGTGGGGTCCTGCTCAGAGATAAAGGAAGAACACTCATCGAGTATCCTGGCGGAAGGACCGGGAGCGGGTACGTTGTGCCGAACGGCATCGGTACGATACAGGGAGATCCCTTTGACAACGGACAGGATAACATCAAAGTGCTGGCAATCAGAGACGATGTCAGATTCGAAGAGTCGGATGTTCCGGAAAAGATCAAGATCGTCAGACATTCCGGTGCACCCATATCTGGTATTTCGATGTCATCGAACGGCGGTATCGATAAGATAACGGTCACTCTGGATGCAGGGAACGGCAAAGAGGTGAAAGGTCTGACCGTGGAATCGGCCAGCGGCGAAAAGATCGATGCGACAAGGAACGGGAACTCATGGACGTTCGTTGCAGACGGAAATGAATATTACGTAACAGCAGACATCGGCGACAATATACTGATGTACATCCTGATCGCAGCGATAATCGCAGCGGCGTTGGCTGCAGTCTACTTCGTATTCATCAGGAAACCCTGAAAAACACATTAGGCCTGCGGACGGACTCCGCAGGCAGTTTCTTTTCATAACGTTACAATAAGATTAATATCCCGTATCCTTTTCCAGAGTCGATGATCCAACGTCCGCGCGGTACAAGGGACTTCGTTCCTGACGATATGGAAAGAAGACGGTTCTATGAAGGAATTTTAAGAAAAACGTCAAAGACATTCGGTTTCAGGGAAATTGCTACGCCAATATTCGAAGAAGCTGAACTTTTCATTTTGAAATCCGGACCGAACATTATGAATGAAATTTACGCTTTCAAGGACAAAGGAGACAGAGATATAGCATTGAGGCCGGAACTTACCGCACCGGTCATGAGGATGTTTGTTAACGAGCTGAGCAATGAACCGAAACCCCTGAAGTTATTCTATTTCGGTCAATGTTTCAGATACGAAAGACCGCAATCAGGAAGGTACAGAGAGTTCTTCCAGTTCGGAGCGGAGCTGATAGGCAACGCAAATCCGGAAGCTGATGCTGAAGTAATAGCATTAGCAACGTCGATGATCAAAGCCCTCGGGTTGAAAGAATACAAGATACGAATAGGTCACATCGGCATCCTCAGGCAGAGACTGATAGATTCCGGTGTTCCGCAGGATAAGATGCCTGAGATACTTCAAAAACTTGACAAGAAACTATACGACGAAGCGTTGCCGATAATGAAAGATCTTGGCGTATCAGAGAAGAAGGCCGAAGAGATCTTCGAGCTGACGGAAACGATAGGCGGCAAGGAAGTACTTGACAAAGTGAACGATGACTCAGCAGATTATCTGAAAAGTGTTGTTGATACCCTTTCGAACATGGGCGTCAATGACATCGAGATCGACATGGGTGTCGTTCGCGGTTTGGATTACTATACGGGAATGGTCTTTGAAGCTGAAGCCCCTGCGTTGGGAGCGGAGAAGCAGATATGCGGAGGCGGTTCGTATTCCCTCACGGAGTTATTCGGCGGAGAAAAAGTGTTCTCCACAGGATTTGCAATAGGATTCGACAGAATCCTGTTAGCAATGGAAAAGGAAGGACTTGAGTTCAAACATGTTGGTGTTGATGCTTATGTCATACCGGTTTCGGATTCAGTAAGAGGCAAATGTGCAGAGATAGCGGCAATGCTGAGAGCTGCAGGCATCGCAACGGATATCGACCTGATGGGGAGGAAGATGCAAAAGGCAATGAAGCACGCATCGTCAGTAAGTGCCAGATATTGCGTGATAGTAGGTGAGAATGAACTGAAGGACGGTGTTGTAACGTTAAGGGACATGAGCTCCGGCGACCAGACGACAGTGAAATTGGAAGACCTGATAAGGACGATTCACTGATATTCGTCCATACGTTCGTTAAGTAAAGCATCAGCGCGCGATATCATCCTGTCCGCACGTTTCACATGAGTGTACTTTATCTTGGGTATATTTGCAGCCAAAGACTTAGCGTCATGATATAAATCGATTAAATGCGGTGATTTCACTTTGTATTCACCGCGCATCTGTTTGATCACAAGTTCCGAATCCATTACGAATTCGACCTCATCCGCACCCAGATCTATCGCTTTTGCGATCCCGGCAATGAGTCCTCTGTACTCTGCGTAATTATTCGTACGTATTCCCAAGAACTCAGAATATTCGTATATAACGTCCTTACCCTGACAGATAACTATTGCAAACGCCGAAAGTCCCGGATTACCGCGGGCGCCTCCGTCAGAATAGATCGTGAGTTTCATCACTCATAGTAAAACTGTTCAGTTATTTTATTGGATGTATCAACGTGAACGACCTTTGCCTTTATCGCTTCATCCGTAAGTTCAAAACCCATTATGATGATCCTGTCGCCAACGCTGCATAAATGCGCAGCGGCGCCGTTCAATGCTATGATCCCGGTATCCTTTTCGCCCACCATCACGTACGTCTCAAACCTTGCGCCGTTCTCCACATCTGCGATAAGGACCTTCTCTCCCTGAAGTATCCCGGAAGCTTTCAAAAGTGTCTCGTCGACGGTAATGCTGCCTTCGTAATCCACTCTCGTTTGAGTTACCGTCGCACGGTGGATCTTTGCGTGGAGCATCCATCTCATGAATATGGCTATTATGATTGTATAAAAGAAACTTTCTGTTATGTTGACAACTTAAATGCAATTTGTAAGGGATTCGTTATGTTAGATGTTATTTTTACATTCAATCTTTTGAATAAGACCTTATAACATATTTCAAATCGATTAAAGACATATTTAGTAACACGAATAGAGTATGAAAATATTACTAAATATTAGATGGCGTATTTGAGAACCATGCGCAGGGTTGCGATATACGGCAAAGGCGGGATTGGAAAGTCGACAACGACCTCCAACATCTCAGCGGCTTTAGCCGATGCAGGATATAAAGTGATGCAGATCGGTTGCGACCCCAAGGCAGATTCTACGAAACTTCTGACGCACAATATCAAAATGCCATCTGTCTTGGATACCATACGTGACGGTACTTCTATCGAGGATGCGATAGCAAAAGGATACACTGGGATAATCTGCACAGAATGCGGAGGTCCCCGGCCGGGTTCGGGATGCGCAGGGAGAGGCATAATCGCAGCATTCGAAGAAATGGAACGGACAGGAATAGTGAAAAGATATGAACCCGACATAATGATCTACGACGTTCTCGGCGATGTCGTATGCGGGGGCTTCGCCATGCCTATCCGTAATGGTTATGCGCATGATGTTTTCGTAGTGACATCAGGAGAAATGATGTCGTTATTTGCGGCGAACAACATCTTCCAGGCAGTTTCTGATTTCTCGGCCGACGGATATGCAAGATTTTCGGGATTGATACAGAATTCCCGCAATGTTGACGATGAGAATGAACTGGTCAACAAAGCGGCAAAGGAGATGGGTTGTGATGTTATCTATCGCATACCTCGTGATCCTGTTGTTCAAAAATGTGAATCCCGGGGAATGACCGTCATAGAGGGAATGCCTGATTCTGATCTTGCCGGTTCATACAGAAAACTGGCGAAGATAATACTGGATTCGTCTGAAGACAGATCAGGAGGGATGCGCGCTGACTGATCTCGTTCCGCTGTTCGTTTCCGTGGGCGATATGCATGTGACCGTATTCGGAGGAGGTTCGGTGGCGCTACGGAAATGTAGGCACTTCAAAGATGCTGACATCACGGTAGTATCGTTGGAAGTGATCCCTGAGATAAGGGGAATTGCGTCAGAGATAGTGATCTCGAAGGCAGAGGATGCGATGCATCTGATCTCGCGCAGCGACATCGTAATTGCAGCAACTAGCGATAAAGAACTCAACAATAAGATAAAGGACGCCGCGTTGCTGAAGGGAAAACATGTAAATTCCGCTCACGGAGGAGGGGATATTCTGATACCTTCCGTTCTGAAAAGGAAAGGATATGCCGTTGCAGTATCGTCTTATGGTACTGTTCCTGCATTCCCTCCGTATGTAGTGGAGGAATTGGACAGATTCCTGAATAAGAAGTTCGATATGATGTTTGATGTAATATCAGAGATGCGTGAAGCGTGCAGGAATATGTGGACACAACCACTCAGATCCAAATTCCTGAGGAACGTACTTCATGATCCTTCTGTGCTTTCGTATGTGAGGGAAGGGAAGAAAGAAGCAGCAACAGAACGTGCATATCAGATGATGGAGGGTGCGGAATGATAAGCATTCACGTCACATACGCATCAGCAGGTGCGGAGAACATCAACAACGCGATAATGGACATTGTGAAAAGATCCGAGGAACTCGATCATCTTTTGGTCAACCGCGGTCATGTGATCCTGAAGACATGTAATCGTTTTGAGATATACTTCGGTTCAGAAGATCCTGTGCTCAGGGATTCGCTGAAAGCATTCGCCGATGGGAACAAGGAAATATTCGTGCTTTCAGGGAAGGAAAGCATAAGGCATCTCTGCAGAGTGGTCTGCGGATTGGATTCGATGATGGTAGGAGAGGACCAGATACAGGGTCAGGTGAAAGAGGCATTTTCAAAAGCGATCATCGAAAGTCATGCATCAGGACTGACAAGGATATTCGAAAGGTCCCTGGAGATCGGAAAAAGAGTAAGGACAGAAACAAAATTGAATCAGGGCGCCGTGTCGGTAGGGTCAGCTGCTGTACGTTTGGCAATATCCAAATTGGGAGCGCTGGAGAATAAGACGGTCACAGTATTCGGAGCAGGGAACGTAGCGGAAACGATAGTTTCAAGTCTGTCGGGAATGAATGTGAATTCCATATTCATTTCTAATAGGACACATGAACATGCGGAACAGCTTGCGGAACGGTTGAATGGGAAAGCTGTACACAGAGAGGACATCAGGCAAGTATTATCGGAAAGCGATCTTCTGATCGTTGCGACGTCAGCACCGCACATACTGATCAACAAACAGAAAATAGGACCGTCCGTGGGAGGTCGGGAACTAATGATCATCGACGTCTCCGTACCGAAGAACGTTGACGATGATGTGAAGGAATTGGATAATGTTCATTTAGAGTCCATGGAAGGGCTTCAAGCTATCGCAGCCGAGAATCTGAAAAAACGTATTTCAGAGATACCCAGAGCAGAAAGGATAATCGAAGAAGGTGTTCTCAGTATCCTGGCGGAAATGTCCGAAAAGGATGCGGATCTTCTGATAAGGTGTATTAACGAAAAGATATCGGTAATACGCGAAGAGGAACTCAGCAAAGCCAAACAGAAAGCGATAGCATCGAACCTCAACGAAGTGTTCGATGATTTCTCCCGAGTTCTTGTGTCAAGGATATTCGCAGACACATACGAGAGTTTGAAAAAAGCATCCCGGGACGGCCGTGAGGACATCATGGACATTGTGACGGATATTTTCGGGTTGGAGGTAAGACAATGAGGATGAGACGTTTGAGATCGGAAAGGATACTGAATATGGTCAAGGAAACAAGACTTCACAAAGACGATCTCATCCTGCCGTTATTCTTTGACGAGTCGCTGAAAGACATAGCCTATACGGAATCAATGCCTGGCGTACCAACATACCCAATAAGTATGTGCCAGACCGTAGCAATGTCAATTAAAGAAAAAGGGCTGAGGTCTGTACTTCTGTTTGGAATACCAAGTGTAAAGGACCCTCTCGGAAAACAGGCGTATGATGCTGAAGGAGTGACCCAAAACGTCATCAGAGGAATGAAAGACTCGGGGTTGTTCATCATCGCAGACCTCTGCCTCTGTGAATACACCGACCACGGACACTGCGGGATACTGAGCAAAGGAAAAGTGGACAATGATCTGACATTACAGTACTATGCTAAAACGGCCGTATCACTTGCGGAGGCCGGTGCGGACATGGTAGCGCCAAGCGGAATGATGGATCATCAGGTCAGAGTAATAAGGAGTGCGCTTGATGACAGCGGGCATAAGGACGTAGGGATATTGGCGTACAGTGCGAAGTACGCAAGCGCGTTCTATGGGCCTTTCAGGGACATCGCACATTCCGCACCGAAGCAGGGAGACAGGTCATCATATCAGATGCAGCCCGCAAACAGGAGAGAAGCGATTAGGGAGATCAAACTGGATGTTCAGGAGGGCGCAGACATTGTGATGATCAAACCGGCGATGTCGTATCTTGACATAATTCGGGACGTCAGGGAACGTTTTGATATTCCTATCGTAGCGTACCAAGTGTCCGGTGAATACTCGATGATCAAAGCGGCAGCCGAAAAAGGATGGATCGACGAAGAGAGGGCGATGATGGAATCGATCCTCTCGATAAAGAGGGCAGGTGCGGACATCATCATCACATATTTCGCGGAAGAAGTTGCGAAGAGGTTGGAGTGAGAACATGAAACGAACCACATCAAAGAAACTCTACTCGGAGTCGGAAAAACTCACTCCCGGAGGAGTTTCAAGTCCGGTGCGTTCCTTTGCTCCGTTCCCGGTATTCATGAAGAATGGGAAAGGCGGAACGATAACTGATGCCGATAATAACGATTACATCGATCTTTGCATGGCATACGGCCCGCTGATATTCGGCCATGCCCATCCGAAGATAGTGGAGACTGTCGGAAAGCAGATGGAGAACGGAACAGTGTTTGGAACACCGTCTGAGGCTGAGTTACGATTACTGAGGAACATATGCTCCAGAGTACCCTGTGCGGAATCCGCAAGGTTGATGAATTCCGGTACGGAAGCTACGATGCATTCCATAAGGTTAGCAAGAGGATTCACAGGAAAAAATGGGATCGTGATGGTCAACGGCGGATTCCACGGTGCACATGATGCGCTGTTGGCAGGGATATCGGAAGATCCGTTCACACATTGTGTTCCGTGGCCGAAAGGTGTTCCCGAGGATGCAGTCAAAAATACGTTTTCAATAGAATACAATGACCCTGAGGTTTTGAATCAGTTGTTACACAGGAACAAGGACATCGCAGCTGTGATAATGGAACCCATCATGGGCAACCGTGGTGTCATAACGCCGAAAAAGGGATATCTGGAAGATGTAAGGAAGATAACATCCGAGAACGACGTGGTTCTGATATTCGATGAAGTGATAACCGGATTCCGCGTTGCGCCTGATTCCGCGCAAGGGTTCTATAAGGTCACCCCAGACCTATGTATCCTGGGAAAGATCATAGGCGGAGGGTTCCCCGCCGGCGCAGTGGCAGGCAAAAAGGAGATAATGGATGAGTTCGCACCATCCGGTAAGGTGTATCAGGCAGGAACATTCTCAGGAAACCCGATCACCGCTGCTGCAGGTTCCGCTGTGATAGAAATGCTTACGCCGGATATTTACAGAGGATTGAGCAAGAGAACGAATACGATCGTATCCATATTGAATGATTCCTTTTCTGATGCAGGTGTGTTGGGATGTGTTCAATATTCAAATTCAATGTTCCAAGTGTTCTTCGGAACTGATTCCGTGGAATGTTACGGGGACAGTTCGGAAGTTGACGTGATCGTTCACAGAGATTTGTTCAAACATATGCTGGATTCAGGAATATATCTTCCGCCGTCTGCGTTCGAAGTGAACTTCCTGTGCACAGAACATACAGATGAACACCTTTCGAAGGTGGCCGAAGAGTTTGACAGTTTCATCGGAGGGTCAGTATGATCGTCGGAACACGTGACAGTGCGCTTGCTATGAAGCAGACGGACATCTTCATCAGGTCTATGAATAAGGCGTGTCCCGAACAGAGTTTCGAGATCAGGACGATGAAATCTTCTGGAGATCTCGATCTTTCCGCTTCTTTGGACCAACTGCAGGGGTTTGGTGCATTCGTAAGAGAATTGGATTCCGCATTGCTGTCTGAAGAGATCGATGTGTCTGTCAATTCAATGAAGGACATGCCTGTAACGTTACCGAAAGGTCTGTGTGTGGCCGCCGTCATGGAGCGTGCAGATGTCCGGGATGTGATTATTCCATTGAATATCGATGAACTCCCTCCCGGTGCGAAGGTAGGGACGTCATCCATACGCAGAAAAGCGGAATTGAAAGCAGTGCGTCCTGACATCATCTCCGTGCCTTTGAGAGGGAACATACAAACAAGATTATCAAAACTTGATTCGGGAGAATATGATTCTGTTATATTGGCAAAGGCAGGATTGGACCGCCTTTCTGTCAACCGTAAGATGTATGTCCTTCCTCTGAGTTCTTTCGTTCCGGCACCTGCACAAGGAGCTATTGCAATCGTCTGCAGATCCGATGATCAAAGGACAAGGAACACTGTCAGTTGCGTCGATGATCCGAGAACGAGAACGGAAGTAACGCTGGAAAGAGAGATAATGCATCTGATGGGCGCGGGCTGTTCTTCGCCTATAGGAATAAACGCATCCATTCAAGGAACGGGAATAAGGCTCAGAGCGGTGTCATTTGAAAGATCCGATTCGAAGGTAAGTCTTGATGTTGTACTGTCGGCTGAATACAATAAAAACGACCTGAGAGACATTTCTGACAAACTCAAAGGGGTGACAGAATGACGGGACACGTGTTCCTCGTAGGCGCAGGTCCGGGAGATCCCGGACTGATGACCGTGAAGGGAATGGAAATATTGCGTTCGGCAGAGGTCGTGGTGTATGACGCACTTGCAAATCCGATATTTTTAAAAGAATGCCCTGACGCAGAACTGATCGATGCAGGTAAAAGGAGCAGTAATCATAAGATGTCGCAGTCCGACATCAATTCATTGCTCGTGTCATTAGGAAAGGAAGGCAAGAAGGTAGTGAGACTGAAAGGCGGAGACCCCTTCCTTTTCGGCAGGGGTGCTGAGGAAGCTCTTGCATTAAGAGAAGCGGGAGTGGGTGTTTCCGTAGTTCCAGGCGTATCATCATCCATTGCAGTGCCAGAACTTGCTGGAATCCCTATAACACACAGGGATCATTCCCCCATGGTGACGTTCATGACCGGTCATGAGATGGACAACAAGTCATCAAATACAGATTGGAAGAGGCTTGCGGAAGGAATGGGGACCATCGTGATCCTGATGGGCATGAGCAATGCCGATGCAATATCAAGATCATTGATCGAAGGAGGCATGCCTCCCGATACATATGTGTCAATAACGGTCAGCGGTTCCATGGAAAAGGAAAGAACCGTCGTCACCTCCATTTCAAAATTGGGCAGTTCGATAGAAGAACAGAAACTTGAAGCTCCAGGGATAATCGTGATCGGAAATGTAGTGTCCGAGAGAAGTAAACTTGGAGATATGAAATGATCACCATAGCATTCACCCGGCCTGAAAGAAGGCTGTATGGATCCATAGCCGAAGCAGAAGGAATGGGGTTCAGGGTCTTCGCCGCACCTTCCCTGGAGATAATCTCCGGAAAACAGGAGGATTTCCGAAAGGCGAAGGAAGAACTTTCCAAAGGCCATATCGATATGTGCATATTCTCTTCCGTTGCGGCAGCGGAAGAGTGCATCGGTGCATGGGGAAAGGACATCTCAGAATTACTGAGGTATCTTGAGATAATTTCCATAGGTCCAGGTACCGCAGAGTTCCTGAAAAATAATGAGATCAGGGCAGACAGCATTCCTGAAGTATACAGCTCGCAAGGATTGGTCGATCACCTTTCTGAACATTCGAAGGGAAAGAGGATATTGGTGATCCACTCCGATAAAGGATCAGACGTTCTCAGTAAAGGATTGGAATCGAACGGCGCAGACGTTGCCGAACTGATCGCATATACATTGGAAAAAGCCCCGGTTTCCGAGTCACTCAGGAAAATAATGGAAGAATCCATTGACGGTAACGTAGATTTTCTTGCGTTTACCAGTCCGATGTCCGCAGAATCGTTCTTTGAAACAGCCGAAACGGAAGGTTACAAGAAGGACAGGATCGCAAACAACACGATCATCGCAGCCATCGGAGAACCGACCGCGTCCAAGTTACGTTCATTGGATCTGAAAGTAAGCATTGTCCCCGAGGACTCTACATTCAGGTCACTTTTGGAAACAATAAAGAATTACAAAAAAGAGGTAAAATAATGACAAAAAAAGGAATAATGATCGTAGGACACGGTTCGAGATATGAATACAACAAAAAGATAATGGAGATTCAGGTACAGCGTTTGAAGGACATGGGGTTCGAGAACATATACATGGGATTCGATGAGACGTCACCACCTTTGATAGAAGATTCACTGATCGAGATGGTGAAAGATGAGATTGATGAAATTATCGCAGTTCCTTTCTTCGTTGCGTCGGGTATCCATGTGACTCAGAAGATATCAGGAAAACTCGGATTGAAAGTGGGAGAGACCAAAGAAGTAATGGTCAGAGGTAAGAAGATACTGATACACTACGACAACCCCTTTGGTGAAGATCCATTACTGGCAAAGATCCTCAGCGAGAAGTTATTCTTCATGGACAGCAGGAAAGGCATCACCGGCGTGATCGTCATGGGACACGGATCCAGACTTCCGTATAACGAGGAGATCATAACGCTGAACGCAAAGCGTCTCAGCGAAATGGGAATAAAGCACGTATACCATGGATTCAATGAATTCAACAGTCCCACTATCGAGGATACGATAGAGAGGATGCTTGCCGCAGGTGTGACGGAAATAATCGCAATGCCGCTGTTCATTTCTGCAGGAGATCACCTGAAGAATGACATACCTGAAAAGATACGTTTGAAGGACGGTATATTCGAAGGAACATTCGATCACAACGGAAAGACGATAACGGTGAAGTATGCCACACCCATAGGCGAGGATCCCCGTCTGACGGAGGTGTTCGCTGCCAAGGTGAAAAGTTTCCTCTGAGGTGTTCAGATGCACGTCCTGATCCTTGACCTCACCCATGGCGGAGATATATTGGCTGAAGCGTTCCTGAATGACGGTCACAACGTAACGTGCGTTGATGTATACAGTATAGCAACCGCGGAGGCCATGGACGCTTTGAGGAAAAAAGGGGCGGAAGTTTCCAGTGCCGTTCCGTTGAATGATTATGATATGCTGGTTTCCCCGGCTCACTGCCCAGATCATTTCCTCAATGGCTCCACATATAAGGAAAGGATGACATTCAGCCGTGCAGTGAACCTGCTCCTGAATGATAAACGTTTCAGGATAGAGGTCACCGGAGTGAAAGGAAAGACCAGTTGCTGTTATCTGCTGGCACATATACTTTCCATATCCGGAAAAAGTGTTTTCCTGCACACATCAAGGGGAAGAGGTCCATGGGAGAACAGAGCCCATAACATAATGGGACAGATGAGTATCGCTCCCACTTCCCTGATGAAACTTCCGCTTGAGGAATACGATGCGATGATACAGGAAGTGTCGCTGGGAGGAAGCGGAAAGGCTGATATTGCAGTTATCACCAACCTTGTACAGGATTACGGCATTGCAGGCAGCACAAGAAAAGCGTCAGACGCTAAGGCAGACATACTCTGTGATAAGATAAACGTAGTAAGCAGGAACGAACAGGAATTCTGGAAAAAGTACGGAGAACGCACGTTCTATGCATTCGGAGGAAACGTCTCCGCCGTAATCGGAATGCCAAAGTTGGGAGAGCCGATTGTTATTCAGATATCATACAACGGCAGTCAGAGAGTGGAATTGAACAAGGATTACCTTTCGCTGCAGTACCTTCCCGCGATCGATACCGTTCTTGAGATATGTGAAGCAATGGACATACCGACGGAAGACGTGCTGGAAGGGCTGAGAACATTCAAAGGTGTTCCTGGGAGAGGTGAGACCCATATGGAAAACGGCATCTGGCATATAAGAGAACGCAATCCGGGGATTTCGCATATATCGATAGGCATGACATTGGAATGTCTTAAGAACATGGATGCTTTGGATAACGCCGCAGTCATCATAGACCCGGTGAACAAGAAGGTCTGTGACAAGATGGACATGGCAACGATATCGGGAACCGTATCGAAATACGGAGTTAAGATGTTCGTAACCGATCAGGAAAAATATCCGGACGTGTCCGAATTTTCTGTAATAGTTGAGTTCATAAAAGAGGGATTCCAATGAGCATCCATCCGCGTCCGAATCCGATAATCGGTGCGTTATACACGCTGCGTGATATTGAAGTCGATGTTGTCATCATCCACGGACCGGCAGGGTGCGGATTCATGGCATCCAGAATGATAGAGGAAGCTGGAACACGAGTTGTCACAACGTCAGTGAAAGACAAGGATCTGATATTCGGGGCTTCCGAACTCTTAGTGAACTGTCTGAAGGACGTAAAAGAACGTTTCAATTCGAAGACGGTCGCCGTCGTCGGAACATGTGCGAGCATGATAATCGGCGAGGATATGGAAGCATCCATAAAGAGAGCAAACATCGGTTGCAATGTTTTCCCGGTGGACTGTCACGGATGTATGAACGATAACACTGCAGGCGCGATCAAAGCAATAGAAGGAGCAAGGAACGCGTCACTTGTGTCTCCCGAAGAAGCGGAAAGACAGATATCGTTGTTTAAAGAAGCTACAAAGATGGAACGTCTTGTGGGAATGGCAGGTAAAGATTATCTGCAGCCTGTGAAAGGTCCGACAAAACTGAAAGTTGCGAAAAAGATAAGGGAAGCTTTGGAGAACAATAAGAAAGTGGCCGTCGCGGTCATAGCAAAGAAAGAACTGATCTACAGATTCGCAGATATTTTCATCGCCATCGACGAAGCAAGGAAGAAGTTCGGCGGAAAGACATTGTTCATTGGGAACATCGACACCGAACTCGGGCTTCCCAGGATAAGACGGTATGCATCAGATGTCGTTTCTGAACTCAGCTCAAAAGGCATTAAAATGGATCATATAACCGGAGGTCTTGATGAGTATGCGTTGGTCGGGAACAGGATGGAACCCATTTTAGAGGAATTCGGCCCGGATCTTCTGATACTCGTTGGCATTCCGCATTCATACAGGAATATGAAAACATCGGACATACTGATAACCGATCAGCCCAGGCAGCTTGCCAACTACATCGCACAGGGTTACGAGTACGCAGTCGGGGAGATAGCGTCGCACTCATTGGTCATGAGCACACGTAAGATCATTCCTCTTGAAACAGGGGACACGATAAGGGAGGTCTGCGAACTATGAAAGGAATCGTGATATCCGGAACGGGGAGCGGTGCAGGAAAGACATCAGTCACATCCGGATTGCTGTCAAAACTTTCCGTAAAGTATGAGATACAGGCATACAAGATCGGGCCAGATTTCATAGACCCGATGTTCCATACTGTTGCCACAGGACGTCAGTCCAGGAATCTGGATACATTCATGATGTCCAAGGACAAGATAAAGAACTATGTCGGAAGCACATCAAAGGGTGCTGATCTGTGTATCGTGGAAGGTGTCCGCGGTCTGTTCGAAGGATCATCGGGGATATCGGATGAATGTTCGACAGCGGAGATGGCCAAACTGCTGGGGTTCCCGGTCATTCTGGTAGTTGACTCAAGATCGTTGACAAGAAGCGCTGCGGCAATGATAAACGGATTCAGAGATTTTGATAAGGGTCTGAAGATATCCGGTGTGATACTGAACAACATATCGGGAAAACAACATGAACACAAGATATTGGATGCGATGGAAAGATATTCTGATGTAGAAGTTCTGGGGGTCATAAACCGAGATAAGAATATGTCAACGGAACAGAGATATCTCGGATTGAAGACACCAAGGTCAAGAGAGGAGATAATTTCCATGGAATCTCTTGTTCAGAACATTGATGAGGAAAGGATATTGGGTGCGACTGAAGACGTAGAATTCAACACAGACAGTGTATTCATCCAAAGACCCAGACAGGGAATGAAAGTGGCGGTTCCGAGAGATGATGCGTTCTGTTTTTACTATCCCGATAACATAGAGTGCATGCGTGCATCCGGCGTGGATATAGAATTCTTCTCGCCTGTGAAAGGCGAGTTCGTCGATGCCGATCTATATTACCTCGGCGGAGGTTATCCGGAACTGCACGCGGCAGAGATCGAGAACAACATGGACTTCAGAGAAGGTCTGAAGAACGCATCCGAAGAAGGAAACGTGGTGATCGGGGAATGCGGCGGGTTAATGGCGATGTGCGAGAACATATGCAATTCAAAGGGCAAATACAAAGCGGCAGGGATATTCAAAGCAGATGCAAAAATATCAGGAAGACACGGTCCGACGTATACAATAACGAATTCAACGGTTCACAATAAATTCTTCAAAGGGGTTGTGAGAGGACATGAATTCCACTATTCGGAAATAGAGCTTCATGGGAAATATGAATTCGGTTTCCAGATGACCCGAGGCCAGGGCATCACGGGAACGCATGACGGTCTGATCCACAAGAACTCTATCGGTTCGTATATGCATCAACACGCGCTTTCCGAAGACGACTGGTTCGGGGATATACTGACGTGCGTGAGATAATGAACCTTTTTTCCGAAGTTACGAACGATCCACGGGATATCATGGGTTTAGGAAAAAACAGTATGCAGTTCTTTCGACAAAGATCATGCAAAGGAGTTAAAGGATGAGAACAGCGGGAGACGGCCATTCAATGCCGATTCGAATTACAGCGATCATGACGACAAAGGCTGTTGCAATACGGACCTCAGGATATTTCAGACAACTGTCAGAAAAATTTTCAGGCAGGTTGGTCTCCGAATGTTTTTTCACCGGTGAAATTACAAAAAAAGATGCGGGGCGTATTCTAAAAGCAGTAGCAGGATCCGATCTCACCGTAGCGGATATGGTGATGCTGGATAGTGTAGTAGCAGACATGATATCCGAAGCATTGCGTTCATCAGAAGGGATAAAAGTAGTGTTCGGCAGCAAGTACGAAGCACTCAACAGACCCGGCCGTTCCGACCCGTCCTTTGCAGAGGACATGGAAAGAATGGCAGGCTACATCAGAGGATCGGAAAAGGAAGATATAGAATCACTTTTCAATTTCCTGTTAAGAAAATATTTCGATATGACCGATCTTCAGGAACCATCGCCGGCTGCCACCAACGGGATATATATCAAAGACCCGTTCACGGGCAGGAAATATGATTCATTCTCGGAATATAAGAAAGATAAAGATACCGCAGGGAAGCAGACCGTCGCGCTGATATACAGTGGTACCAATTATCCTGTGTATACACTCCATGCGGTAAGAAGTCTTATGGAAAAACTTTCGAACGTCGCGTATGCGGTACCGATAGCGTTCACTCATCACAAAGAACTTGACATGGGTGACCTTGGCTGCATACTGCAAGACTCAGTTCCGGATGTGATCATCAATACAATGTCCTTCCGCCTCTCCGCAGGGCCGAAAGGAGGCAGCGGCGAGGCAGGAAAGAAAATACTTGATGAGACAGACGCCGCATACCTGAAGCCCTTTTTCATGACAGGCACGACCGAATCCGAATGGAGATCCTCTCTTCGAGGACCGGGCGCAGGGGAGTTCATGATACGGATATTCCTTCCTGAATTGGACGGCGGTACCTGCACGTTGCCCATCGGTTCTGTCGCTGCACACGATGATGTGCCGGCAGTATATGCTTTGGAAGAACGGATCGACCGTATTGTGAATAAGGTTCGAGGATACTTGCGACTTAGGAAAAAGAAACAAGGAGAGAAAAGGATCGCGATAATTGCGTACAACTATCCCCCCGGAGAAGGAAACCTGTTCGGAGGATCCTATCTGGATACATCCGGTTCCATTTCCTCTGTTCTAGGTGCGCTCAAGGACCACGGTATCACGGTCTCGGATATACGACCGGATGAACTTGTAAGTGAATTCATCGGCAGCGGTCTGCTGAACGAGGGAGATTGGCAGTCTCCCACAGATAATATGATGACCTATCGCGGGAAGAATACTCACTCTGAACAAGTGGAACAAAGATGGGGGAAAGCACCGGGGAACGTAATGACCCTCAAAGGGAGTTACATGATACCCGGTATCATCAACGGAAACGTTTTCATTGGGCTTCAACCTGCAAGATGCGGTTCCGATATGAATGGCAGTTCGAAACAGTACCACGATCCGTATCTTCCGCCCCATCATCAATATCTTGCATTCTATGAATGGTTGGAAAATGAGTTCAAGGCAGATATTGTGATCCATATAGGAACTCACGGAACGGCAGAATTCCTTCCGGGAAAGGAATCCGGAATGACCGGCGATTGTTTTTCGGATATCGTGATAGGGAACATGGTTCACTATTACATCTACTATCTGGGCAACCCCTCAGAATCGATGATCGCAAAAAGGAGAACCCATGCGGGGATGATCAGTCACGCCCCTCCTCCCTATGAAAGGAGTGAACTGTACGGTGATCTGGCAGAAATAGATGAGATGATAGCAGAATACAGGGAAAGCACCATTACAGATGCAGGGCGAAGTGAGGTGATTTCACTGAAGATATCTGAAAAGGCAAAATCAATGAGATTGCCTACAGAGGTAGACGAGTTGGAACATGAGATCGAATCAATCCGCATGTCTCTGATCCCCAATGGGCTTCACATATTTGGTGAACCATTCTCTGAAGAAGAATCATTGGAATTTGCGATACAGTCCATGCGCTTCAAACATGATGGTGTAATCTCATTGGAGGAGGTTTTGTCAAATAAAGACATGAGTGCAAAAGATGCGCGTGATACAGCCGAATCAATTTACCGGGAATACATAATAAACGGATCGGTACCCAAAGGAATGGACAATCTGAAATCTGTATGCAGCATGGATCACTGCAAACAGCTCTTCAACGAAGCGAGGAAGAACCATGAGATCACGAATTTACTGCGCGTCATAGATGGAGGATACCTTCCAGTGAAGACGAGCGGAGATTTCCTGCGTAATCCAGAAATGATTCCGGCAGGATACAATATGGTGCAGTTCGATCCGTCCGTCATACCTACAAAGGCTGCGTTCGAAAGAGGGGCGGAAGCAGCTGAGAACACGATATCGATGTATCTTGAGGAGCATGGTACGTATCCGACATCCGTGGCGGTTGTTCTCTGGGGCATCGAGACAACCAGAAGCCAAGGGATGACGATAGGTCAGATATTCACATATCTCGGAATAAGAATGACATCCCTGTCCGGGAGTTTTGCATCAAGATTTGAAATAGTTCCGACGGAAGAACTCGGCCGCCCCAGAATAGATGTGGTCATCAATATCAGCGGGTTCTTCAGAGACATGTTCCCTCAGGCAATGGACGGCATCAATGACATCCTCGCAAAATTAGGATCCTTGAAAGAATCTGATGCCGAAAGCAGTTTTGCATCTGGCACGCGGTACAATATGGAACAGCTGCTTTCCAAAGGATATGCGGAAGAAGAGGCAAAGGATCTCGCGCTGTGCAGGATATTCGGACCGCCGGAAGGTGTATACGGAACCCGGATCCCGAGGATCGTCAATGAGAGCAAATGGAGTTCGGAAGAAGAACTGGGCGATAACTATGGGGAAGAGATGAAGTATGTATACTCAAAGGACCTGCGCGGCCGCGGAGAAAAAGAACTGTTGAATAATAACTTCAAACGGGTCGATGCCGTATCCCAGGTAAGGAACAACGTTGAGCATGAACTTATAGATCTCGATCATTTTTATGAATTCTTCGGCGGGGTATCAAGGGCTGTGGAGAATGTCAAAGGCAGCAGACCTGCAATGTACATCTCTGATAACACAGGTCCCCAGATAAGGACCGATACTGCAATGACTTCGATAGAAAGAGGCGTGCGTACAAGGCTTTTGAATCCGAAATGGATAGACGGGCTGCTGAGAACAGAATACCACGGAGTACAGAAGATAAACGAAAGATTCGAGAACATGGTCGGATTGTCATCCACCACAGGTCAGGTTCCAAGTTCTATATTTGATGATATGCAGTCAAGATACATATCTGATCCTGTGTTGAGAGAAAGTCTGCAGAGGAGCAATGTGTGGGCATATATGTCGATGCTGAGCAGACTCTTCGAAGCGTATGAAAGAGGATACTGGAGTGCTACGGAAGAACAATTGGACGATCTCAGAAAGGCATATGGGGAATGCGAGACCGATGCGGAAGAACGCACAGATACGAAATGATCGTTCCCGCTTATAGATCAATTCAAGGGGCCGAAATGCCCCTTCGCCGGCGGATGCACACAGACCGCATGCATCATTCAGGATTTCAGATAATAATTGTTGAATGTCCGATATGCATTTTTTTTAGAATCATAACAACAAATAACACTAAATATCAAATTAGTGTTACTGAATTAAAAAGTGTGATACAATGATTGAAAAACAGAAGATATATGCGATCGGAGCTGTCGTTGTGCTTTTAGGAGTGGGCATAGGTGCATTCATATTGCTTAGCGACGACACGATCGAAGGCGACTTCACTGTGAAAGATATGCGTGGCCGAAGCGTCGGCATCCCCGCTGATGTTGAAAAGGTTGTATGTATAAGTGCAGGTGCACTGCGTTTCGTCAGCTATTTCGACATGGATAAGGTAGTCGGTGTAGACTCGTATGATAAAGGAAGCGCAGGATCAATGGCGAACTACAACCTCGCAATATACCGTGCAGCCTTCCCTGATCAACTGGACGATGCTACAGACATCGGAGGAATTTCCAGTTTCCAGGAGATCATGGACACAAAAGCAGATGTGATATTCACTACCACAGAAGCACCCGCAACCCTTGACGATCTTCAGACAAAGACCGGAATACCTGTAGTCGGACTTCGTGCAGAAGGCTACTTTGACATTGACCAGATCAATACGTTCTACAAACAGCTCGAGCTCATCGGAAAAGTGCTGGGGATGGAATCCAGAGCAACTGAGCTGGCCGCAGGCATATCCGGACTGCTCACTGAGCTTGAAACATACAAACTGTCAGTGACCACCGCGCAGCTGAAGACCTCATACATATGCGGACTCATGACCGGGATGGCAGGGGACTTCTACAAGACAACGGGAAAATACATACCGTTCAGCAGTACATGTGCGTTGAACGTCATGCCTGACATCAGCAACATGCCGTACATCACCGACGATATCGCGATCCTCCTGGCCGATCCGGAGTACATGTTCGTGGACATAGCCAACTATGACTCATGCATGAATACTCTGAAGACCAATAAGACAGTTCTTGCAGGTATCGATGCCCTTGAGAAAGGGAATGTATACACGTTGTTGCCGTACAAGTACTATAACACCAACTACGAATCCGAGATCATCAATTGTTTCGCTGTCGGAAGTATTCTGTGCAGTGAAGTGTATGATTATGATCTGGAAGACAAAGCGAATGAGATCATCCAATTGTTCTTCCCGAAAAGCACTCTCACATACAGTGAATTCACTACGTTAATAGGACAGGAGATCGGAAAGATCGCTCCGAGTGCTTACGGATACTGATGTCAGTTCAGACATCACAAACCATTTTTTCTTTTAATCCATAAAAGGTGAAACAGTTGAGATTGGGACTTTACGATAATATCGAAGAGGAACCAGACGGATCCGCATTGGTGTCCTATGAAGAGGGCATCAGGAGGAAAAAGAGATTCATCATCCTGACGACGGTGCTAATTCTGTTGACAATTGTCGCAACACTGATCGCGACCAACAGACACATGACGCTTTCAGAGGTGTTCAATGCATTCATCTCAATGGACACGTCCACGCTGAACGGACGCATTGTCTGGCTGATAGAGATGCCGATGATAGTCATCTGTTTGATCGTCGGTGCAGCATTGTCCCTGTCAGGGGTTGTGATGCAATGCATTCTGAAGAATCCGTTAGCATCACCATACACATTGGGGCTTTCTTCGGCCGCGGCATTCGGTGCCGCTTTTTCTATCGTGTTCCTCGATTCAGGTTCGGCGACATCTGCTGCCATCAACATAAATAATCCGTATATCACGATGATATGCGCATTTGCGTTCTCCATGGTTGCAACGGCCGTGATCCTTGCTCTGACGAAATTAACGAACGCTTCATCTGAGACCATGATCCTTGCAGGTATTGCCGTAAGTGCAATATTCTCTGCAGGGCTGACATTGATGCAGTATTTCGCCGACTCAAGTCAGCTGTCATCGATAGTTACATGGAGTTTCGGAGACCTGAATCATTCGAATTGGAGGTGGGACATAATAATGTTCTGCATACTCACCCCCATCTTCGGTTATTTCTTCGTGAATCGTTGGAATCTAAATGCTCTGAATGCCGGTGATGATGTTGCCAAAGGGCTGGGCGTGAATGCAGACCGCTTCAGGATCATTGCTCTTGTGCTGACAGCGTTCCTTTCAGCAATGATGGTCTCTCGTTTCGGGGTGATCGCATTCATCGGGCTCATCGCACCGCACATATCCCGCATGATCGTGGGAAATGACCATAGATACCTCATTCCTGCATCAGTGATCATGGGAGGGTGTATCCTCCTAATTGCGAATTGCATCGCGATCAACATAATGCGGCCGATGGTACTTCCGGTAGGTCTGCTGACATCACTCCTCGGAGGGCCGATGTTCATATGGCTGCTCATCAGGAGGTCCAAGAGATGACGTTTAAGGTAGAGAACATGGAGTTCGGATACCGTTCAAAGAGTATAATCACTGATATTTCGTTTGAAGTGGAGGAAGGAGATATACTGACGATATTGGGTCCGAACGGTGTCGGTAAGACCACTCTCCTGAAATGCATCAATCGCATCCTGAAAATGCGATCCGGTTCTGTTGATGTAGATGGCATTTCGATATCATCCATGGATATCCGGGAAATGGCCAAGATAATAGGATATGTTCCCCAGAGGGTTCACGTGTCCGGTTCCACTGTGTTCGAATCCGTTCTTTTGGGAAGGAAGCCGCATTTATCATGGGATATATCACAAAAGGATCTGATACTCACAAGCAGAGTCATCGAAGCCATCGGTCTCAGTGATATATCCGAGAAAGAGATAAACACCATCAGCGGGGGAGAATATCAGTTGGTGCAGATCGCCAGAGCCATCGTCCAGCAGCCAAAAGTGATCCTCTTGGATGAACCAACGAATAATCTAGATATCTCCAATCAGAACCATATACTGAATGTTCTCACAGCCATCGTTAAAGAGAACAATATGTGTGCGGTCATGACGAATCACGACATCAACCTATCATTAAGACACAGTGACAAATTTATTTTCATGAAGGCCGGCGAGATCTATGCTGCAGGAGGCATAGAGATAGTTGTGCCTGATGTGATCAAAGCAGTTTACGGAGTGGACGTGGACATAGAAGTGGTCAGAGGCCACACCATTGTAATACCGAAGTGATGAAATGAGAAACAAAGAGGAGCTTAAAGCGGAACAGAAAGAATATTTCACAAGAAAAGCAGTGGAATGGAACCAAGAACCGGATAAATACAGGGAGGGCATAGATCATGTGGTGTCCACGATCGGAATGAAAGGTAACGAAAGGGTATTGGATGTGGGCACAGGCATAGGTATCGTCATACCGTCATATGAAAAAGTGCTTACAACAGGAAGCGTTCTTGCCTTCGACTACACGCCGAAGATGATAGAGGTCGCCAAAGAAAGATATCCGAAGGAGCAGCACCCTAAGGTCGATTTCGAGGTATTGGATCTTTACGGTCTTGAATTCGATTCCGAATTCGATGTCGTTGTATGTTATTCCTGTTTCCCTCATTTCATAGATCAGGAGAAAGCGGTGATGATCCTTTCACGGTCTTTGAAAGAAGGCGGAAAGTTCGTTGTGACCAGTTTATCATCCAACTCGCGGATGAAGATGAAAATGGAACAGAAGCATGATCATATTGAGCACTATCACATATCCGCTCCTGATCTTATATCTTTGATGGCAGGACACGGTCTTCATCTGACATATGCTCAGATCGATTCAGGATATGATATCATCATCGGCGTAAAAAAAGGGAACTGTTCTGAATGCCGGTGAGGAAATGAGCGAGGTCAATCCGAGACAGAAAGAATTCTTTGACAGGAGTGCGGAGTCATGGGATATGATATCTGTCCATGATCCGGATCTGATTGTTGAACTCGTTTCTCTGTTAAGTCTGAGCGGTAATGAATCACTTTTAGACGTAGGCACTGGCACAGGGGTGATGATACCGTATTATTCGGAAAGGCTGAACAGAGGAAATATCACTGCAATGGATTACTCCGAAAAGATGTTGGAGGTCGCAGAAAGAAAATTCCCAAGTTCCGATCGTCTGAGATATGTGACCATGGATGTATATGAATTGGATGAGCAGAATAGATATGATGTTATTGTGTGTTACTCCTGTTTCCCTCATTTTCCGAATAAGTCTGATGCGGTACGCATATTGTCAGGAGCGCTTAACGAGAACGGAACGCTCATGATCGCCCATGGTATATCGAGGAGACACGTCAACAACGTACATCGTGAATGTGATGCGATCATCAGTAACGATCTCCTTCCTGAGATGAATGCAGTTGCCAAAATGTTCAAAGAATGCGGACTGAGCGTCACGTACACCAGAGACGATGAAAGGACATTCACCATAATCGGAAAAAAAGGCTCTGAATGATGCCATATTCAGTCAGATCATGGCGGATGAGGTATGACGAAAGGAGTTCCTTTGTGGCCGATGACATCCGTCTCGATTCCGTAGACGTCTCTGATCAATTGTTCATCCACTATCTCCTTATCGCCGTATGCTCTTACCTTTCCGTCCTTTATGAACAGCATCTTGTCTGAGTACTGAACGGCGAGATTGATGTCATGCATGGTCATTATCGTACAGACACCTTTTGAACGTACTGCGTTGATGACAGTACGCATGGTGGTGTGCTGATTCGCTATGTCAAGGTTGTTTGTAGGTTCATCTAATATCAGAACCCTCGGTTCCTGGACGACAGCCCGTGCGATCTGCACCTTCTGAAATTCACCGCCGGAGATCTCATCTACATATCTGAGTGAAAAATCTTCAAGACCCAGTATCTTCATCGCATCCCATGTGATCCTCAGATCACTCTCTGCGATCACCCAATCTATATGGGGGCGTCTCCCGATAAGAACGGAATCGAACACTGTGGTGTGAGGCGTCTGTGCTTTTTGCGGAACATAGGCGATGTTCTTGGCGATGTCCCTGTTATTCATGGTGTTGACATCATGGCCGCCTACAAACACATTCCCCGAAGAAGGTTTCAATATGCCGCATATGCATTTCAGGAGAGTGGTCTTACCGACACCGTTCGGTCCTAAAATAGAAGTTATCTGATTTTCCTCGGTTGCGAATGAAATATCATTTAAGATCGGGTTTGAACCATACGAGAAAGATACATGGTCGATGTTCAGAGACTCGTCCGTCATGTTGATGTCCTCCTGTAGCTTCTGATGAGTATGTATATGAATATGGGACCTCCGAGGAATGACGTTATGATTCCCACTGGTATCGTAAAGTCGGCAATATTCTGACCGAAACAGTCTGCAATTACTAATACAAGTGCCCCGACGATCATTGAACCGATGAGGACGTATCTGTTATCGTTGCCAAGGATCCTTCTTACTATGTGCGGACCCAGAAGACCTACGAAACCGATGACGCCCATGAATGATACCACAACTGCAGTCAGGACCGCAGAAAGAATAAGTGTTGTAATGCGCAGGGAGTTAGTATCTACGCCCAAAGATCTTGCGGTATCGTCACCCGTATCCAGTGCATTGAAGTCCCACCTTTTGTAGAAGAAGTATATCACACAGGCAATTAGGACAACGAATATCAATGTCAACTGATCCCAATTCGCTTTGCCGAGTGATCCGAACTGCCAGAACACGATCGCGGACAAGGCCATATCGTTGTAAATATATTGCAGTAAACTTATCCCTGCGGCAAATATGGAACTCACAGCAACGCCTGCGAGTACCATCGCTTCCGAAGATACTTTGGTAACCTTCACCAGAACCACAATGATCATTGTTGCGACCATTGCCCAGAAAAATGCGCTTATAGTAACGATATATGGGTTGCTTATGTCGATGGTGACTATGGATTGACCGAGTATCGCACCTCCTCCAAGCAGGACTATGCCCATGGACGCTCCGAATGCCGCTGCGTTGGAAACTCCCAATGTATATGGGGATGCAAGAGGGTTCCTGAGAACGCATTGCATGACCGCTCCGGCAATGCCTAATGCGAATCCTGCCAGGATCCCGGACAGTATGCGCGGAATGTAAAGATCCCATATCAGTATGTCACTGATGATATTATTATTGGGATTGTTCCTGTCAAATATCACTCGGAACATCTCTCCATATGAAATATATCGGAGGTCTATATTCAGAGTTATGAATGATAATACCACAAGCGAACACAGAAGAACGATGAGAAACAGGATCTTGCGTTTATTGTGCGATTTGTAACTGGCCACCCCGCTCGGGCTTTCTTGTTCGACAGGTATGTCTTCGTTCATCCGTCTCCATCCAAAAAGAAGAAAAAGAAGTGGTTTATGCGTTGGTTATCGTTCCGTCCGATTTGAAGACAACCTCGCCGTATAACGGGGATTTCCAACCGTTGGCAGCACTGGTCGAGTTCAGGAACTGGTTGCTCATATCATTGTATATGCTGGTGGTCTCTGTCGGTGCGGGAACGCCTGCAGCAATACGGGTTCTTGTCGAGGTATGCGCATCGTAGAACAGATCGAACACGGCGTTCACCCTTTGAGTAAGATGTGTTTCTGAAAGTACAGATCCATATATGTACGATATGATCTGGTATGCACCGATTAACACATTATCAAAGTTCAGACCGTACCATACGTATGGAAACGCGATATAACCGTCATTTCCGTTTGCTTCGAATGTTTTTATGAGTGCGGATGATTCATTATCGCCGGATGATCTCAAGGTCCCGTTTCCGTTAGCATCAATGAACACCACTGTGTCTGCGTTTATGATCGAAGTGAGATATGACACTGAGTATCCTGCAACGAAGTTGTTGTCGGAAAGAACATTGTCAACGTTTGCCAGGTCGAAGGGCAGGTATGATCCTGATGAGTACACAGCGGTCTTTGCACCCGAGTAGGATAATGCGCCGATATATCCCTTTACAGGCGTAACATCCTTCACAAGATCGCGGATGTCTGTGATGATATCGTTTATTCCTTCAATAAGCTCATCTGCTCTGTCGGATGATCTTAATATTTTTCCTACCAGCTTCGCTTGGTATTCGAATTTCTCGGTAACCTTGAAGGAGGTCGTGTCTATATAATCCTCAAGTTCGTAGATCACACAAACATTTATTCCGCCCTTTTCCAGAGCCGTGACCTGTATCTTGCTCTGGTTGTATACGGAATCAGATATGATCACGATCGGTTTTTTGGTCAGGTTCAGTATATTTGAGACGTCGGGAGTATCAAGTGTTCCCGGGCTTGACGTCTGTGCCGTTGACGGTAAAAGATCCAATACTCCGCCGACCGCATACAAATAGGATTTTCCCATGTAGTTGGTAGTGTCATTCATATCTCTGATGACCACGCTGTCTTCCAATCCGAAGTAAGAGACCCATCTCATGGTCCCTACCCCTATCGTAACAATGCCGTCATCGATGTTACCTGGAATGACAACATCACGTCCGACCGCGTCTTTATTCAAATCATAACTATTCGAATTGTTACTGTCCTTGGAGAATGCGTAAACCGCTACTCCCAGAGAAGCAACTATCAGAATGCCTGCAAGAATTACTGCAATCTGTTTATTTTCCATAGGTTGAGTGATTATGTATCACCTATAAATAACATCCTTTATGATATTCGTAACACCAAATATGTTGTATAACATAAAATAATATTACTAAACTGATTTAGGGACGAGATCTTTCGATATATCATAGATACAAATGAAAGGAACCGCAAGAGATGCGGCTCTGAGGAGAATACCATACAGAATAGTAACACGAATTATAAAATTAGTAACACTATTATATAGTTGAACACAGTTGCACTATTGACCCTAGGGGGTCTATCGCCTCGACCCCGTATCCGTACCAAACATTGTGCCTGCTCTCCTCCGTTTGCAGGTATCAGCCGCAGGAGATGTGCTCCTGCGGTACATTGGTATTATACCTCAGCTTTGGTGCTGTTTCTATTTTTGTATGTGCCAGCAGTAAAAATTTTCAAAGGTACTTAAGAGTTAAATAACACAGATCCATTAGTTTCTGTTGCTGTTCTATTGTTTGTGACCGAACACAGGAACAAGGGAATGAGATGGTAATCTGAATTTTGCAGAAGAAGAATGGGTAAGGCTGATGGGGCTCCATCCTCACAGGGCAGAAGGGAAAAGAGGGGTGGATTCGGAAGAATATTGGGACAGAGCATCTGAGAATTACAACGACAGAGGATATCTTCCCATGGCCGAAGCGATAACAGATCACCTCAGGGATTCAGGAATACTGGATCAGAATGCATCAATGACAGAGATAGGTTCCGGAACAGGAACGTTCACGATGAGGATCGCTTCATATGTGAAAGAGATCACATGCATGGATGTTTCGAAGAAGTTCCTGCAGTGTCTTGAAAAGAATTGTACCGCAGAGAATATCAGTAACATAAAGTTCGTACATCAGGATTGGATAGAATTCGTTCCAAAGAAAAGATACGACATAGCGTTCTCTGCCTTATGTCCGGCCGTGAACAATCCGGAATCGATCCTAAGACTTGAGAAGTGTGCCAGGGAATGGTGCATATATGTTTCATCGATAATCGAAGGAGGAAGTGTTCATTCGGAAGTCTGGAAGAGGTTGGGTAAGGAGCACACGTACTCTGGGAACGATACTCATTTTCCGTACGAGTTCTTGAAATCACGCGGAAGATCCCCGGAACTGAAAATATTCTCTTCAGAACGCAGAGAGATGCCCGTTGAACAAGCAATAGAAATGGAAAAGAAGATGTTCGAATCGTTCGACTATGACGTAGACGAAATAATTGAAGAAATAGTCATGTCAAGAGCGGAGAACGGAAAAGTGAGGACGATGAAAAGAGCACTCGGGCTTCTGATATGGAAACCTATCGCGGAATGAGGATTCCGTTCGTTTGTACGTGTGCAGTATTATTTTTCATAAAATGTTTATGATATAGTAATACTAATTATACATTTATTATGCAATAACTAAATAGTACGTTTGCAATTATCGATGTCACTGGAATGGAGATATGATATGAAGAACAGAGTATTGACATTGGTTTTGGCACTCGCGTTCGTTTCGTCGTGCGCGTTGGTATTGATGCCATATACAGAAGAGAATTTCGAAGGAGCAGGTAGTTTTTCCATAAACGGTTACGGCGGCCAGGTTGTTAATTTCTCAGGTCCCGTGAACAAAGTGGTATCTATGGGTACTGCATTCACATCAACACTTGATGAGCTGGGATGCATCGATCAGCTCCTGTATGTAGACAGCAGTTCCAAAAGTGCAGGGATAGAAAGCATACAAGACTTTGCTGATGACAGGGTGTACACAACATCACAGGGCGAGGCATTGGCACAGAAACTTGCGGCGAGCAGTGATTTTGATGAGACGAACGATGTTGTTCTCATCTACTCATATTCGACTGGGCTTAAGACGGCATTCGATGCTATGCCGATAAGATATGTTATGTTCTATCCCCAGTCGTATGAAGACAGCGTACAAATGGTCACTGACATCGGTAAGATCATGGGCAAGGAGACCAAAGCGGCAGAGATCACAGCAGAGATGGAAGGCATCGAGACATACTATACCGATGCATTGACCGCCGCAGGTGTCACAGAGAAAGTGAATGCAGTGTATGCGAGTTACAGTTCCAATATATTGAAAGTAGGTAATCTGAAATCCTTGTCTGTAGTGATGCTTAAGCTTGCGGGAGGACTCAACCCCGCAGACGATTCGACAATAGATGCAACCACATACGAACCGGTGACAGGATTCTTTTTGGGATTAGAGGGCACAGGTAAGCTGGATGTGGTCTTCGTAGATCCTTACTATTCAGGAACCGCTGCTGAGTTCAAGACATTGATGGGTATCAGTGAGAATGTAAAAGTAGTGAAACTCACGGTATTGGAGAACACATACGGCCCTGCGTCATTGAAGGGCATAGAGCACATGGCATCAGTGATGTATCCTGAGGTCTTCGGAGACTCCGGGGATCCTGATGACAACGGCTCCGGAGATAACACAATGATCTATGTTGCAGCAGGGATATGTGTCATCATCCTCATTGTCGTTGCAGTGGTCATCATGAGAAGATGACCGCAAACCCTTTTACTCTCATTTTTATAAGGGGTTTCAATGGATCACGAAATAAGCAGAGGTGCAAGGCGCAAAAAGGTTCTGTTAATATCTGTGGTCATTTCGCTGATCCTGCTTTTCTTTGCGGTCTTGGATCTTGCTCAGGCGTATATTCCGTTGTCATTCAGAGACGCCTTCCTTGCTTTGTTCGGAAAAGGTACGTGGTATAACGTCAGGATCGTACAGAACATAAACGGTCCAAGGGTCGTGATGGGATGTATAGTCGGAGCCGGCCTGGGAATATCGGGTGCGGTCATGCAGGCGATATTCAGGAACCCCATGGCATCACCGTACATACTCGGGCTGTCATCGGGTGCTTCTTTCGGTGCTGCTTTAGCGATATTGTTCGCTATACCGTTCATACCCTTCCAACTGGCCGCACCGATACTGGCGTTCATATTCTGTCTGGCAACGATGTTCCTGGTGTATTCGATCTCGAGGGTCGGCGGAAGAGTGCCTACGGAAACTTTACTGCTTTCCGGTATCGCTGTAGGTTCACTGTTCAGCGCGTTGGTATCGCTTCTGACATATATTTCAGATGACAAGATGAAGGACATAGTGTTCTGGTCGATGGGAAGTCTCTCTCAAAGCGGGTGGGATGATATATTTATCGCTTTGCCTCTGATCCTTGCAGGTTCTCTGTTAATGATCTCAAGAAGCAGAGAACTGAATGCGATGATGCTCGGAGATGCTCATGCGAAGGACCTGGGTGTGGAAGTGAAGAAGGTTCGTTTGGAGATACTGTTCTCTGCCTCGTTAGTGACCGCAGCATCCGTCGCGTTCGTTGGAGTAATCGGATTCGTGGGACTAGTTATACCTCATATACTGAGAATAGTAATGGGCCCGGACAACAGAGCATTGCTGCCGATGTCCATGATCGGAGGCGCGGCGTTCGTTGTTGCTTGTGATTACCTGTCACGCGTGATGTTCCCTTCTTTGGGCGTCATTCCGATAGGAATACTGACCTCTTTGATCGGTGCGCCGTATTTCATATACCTTCTGCGCAGAAGGAAGAACGAGGTGGGGTGGAATTGATGCTCAGGATAGAGGACCTAACATTCGCATACCGAGAGAAACCCGTTCTGGATAACATCTCCCTAAGCATCGTGAAGGGAGAGATAATTGGAATAATAGGACCGAACGGATGCGGAAAGACAACACTCCTGAAACATCTCAATCGAAATCTTGATCCGAATGTAGGAAGGGTCATGCTGAACGACAGTGACCTGAACGATCTTACAAAAACAGAGATCGCAAGGAACATAGCATCCGTTCCGCAGACCAATGAGATACGTTTCTCATTCACAGCCCGGGACATAGTCACGATGGGCAGGATGCCGTTCCTGGAGAAATTCTCCGGTGAATCGACTGAGGACATAAAGATAGTCGAGAACGCCATGGAACGTACCAACATCCTGGATTTCGCTGATAGGTACATAAACACAATGTCCGGGGGAGAGAGGCAGAGGGTGATAATAGCCCGTGCGTTGGCACAGACTCCTGAGATAATCCTTCTCGATGAACCGACCCTCCATCTTGATATAAGTAATCAGTTCGATGCTTTGGATCTCGTAAAGAAACTTTCTGATGAAGATGGATTGACGGTGGTGATTGTTTCTCATGATCTTCCGATGGTCGTCAGATATTGTGATCGTATCGTGATGCTGAAGGATCACAAGATATTCGCAATAGGAACGCCGGAAGAAGTGCTCACACCGGAGAATATGAAAGAGATATTCAACATCGATGCAGTTCTCGAAAAAGATGACAGAACAGGACAGAACATAGTCCGTATCTTCGGCTCCTGCACCAACAAAGAATAACAAAACATCCTTCTATCAAGACCTTTATTCCGAAGCATGTGCATATTTTCTGACGACGATATCATGGAAAGCCTTCTCACAGGTAATCTGGGAATATCTGATTTCAACGAAAAAGGATTGACGCCGAACGGTTATGATCTCCGTATATCCGAGATATCTGTTAACGGGAACATTCAGAAGGACGGAATCGTAAAGATACCGCCGAGAACGATGTTCTATGTATCCACAGTGGAAAGGGTCAGATTACCTGATGATATCTGTGCGCAATTATGGTTAAGGACGACATGGATCAGGAAAGGAGTGATCGGAGCATTCGGGAAGATAGACGCGGGATTCGAAGGAACGCTTACGCTGGGTGCGTATAACACCTCGGACAACATCGTCGAGTTACCGATAGGCGAACGTTTCTGTCAGGCTGTGTTTGAAACGTTACTTCACCCGTCAAGGATATCATATGCAAAAAGAAGCGGCAACTATCAGGGACAGACCGGTGTTACGTTGGATCCGGTCAAGAAGAACTAATCGAATTCGATGGTAACGGCGAATCCTCCATCCGGATCGGTCGCGGAGGTCATTGACCTGACGCTCTTTCCTGCTTTCAGAAGTCCCAATTCTGCGTGTCTCGTGACGATACCCATGTCTATCATGCTCAGTTTCTTTCTGAATATCGATTTGAACATACCTCTTCCGAAATAGTCTATTCTCACATTATCGTCACTGAATGTTAATTTCCATGGCTGTGAGTTCCTTGCGGACGGGGCAACTCTTGCAAAGCTCGTGGCCACGTTGTCTGAAGAGGACATCTCGCTGATCGGAAGTCTGCTGAATTCTTCTTCACCTTTCCTGAAGGTACGCTTGTTCTTCCGAATGCCAGCAATATACAGAAGTCGTCTGATGCATCTCTTGGTTTCTTCACACCGAGGTAAAGTGATCCGAACCCCAAGCTTTGTATGTAAAGATCCATCTTTTGCAGAACATATCCGACGTTTGCGTAAGCGGAATCGTTCTTTCCGCAATACGCCAGTATGTAATGGGGCGAAGGGCCTCTGACCTTATCTGTGCCGACGATCTCAAAATTTGCCTTCTGACCCGTCATCTGTCCTGCGTTTTCAAGACGATCCAAGTAATCAGAGATATTTTTCAGAACATCTTCATTCAACGGTTCTTTGTCGTACTTCCTGACAGACCTTCTTGTAAAAACAGTATCACAAAGTGTCATATCCGCAACTCCACACGATTGGGAAAGAATTCGGTCGGTATATAACCCAATGTCAAATCCATCAGTTACGGCGGATGATATCGAGAACGTAGACACTTGAGGACGGCGAATACGTCTTCAGTTCATTGATCCCTTTGAGTTCAACGATAAACCCTTTTTTCCTCACATCATCCAGGACCGTTTCCGGGTCAACATCCTTTTCCAGTATCGTGTGCAAATGGACAATTCCGCCGACCTTCACTGCGTTCAGCGCAACATCCAGAAAATCGACTGCCGACTGAGGGAGGTTCATTATCACGCGATCGGCTTTAGGAAGATCTCTCATGACCGTACGGGCATCACCTTGCAGTGCGATAATGTTGTTCGCCTTGTTCATTTTTATATTTTCTTTCATGAAACGCTCGGCATCTTCGTTCAGGTCTATCGCATAAATTTCCTTAGCGCCGGTGTGTTTCGAGATGATCAACGGGAATGGAGCAACACCGGCGAACATGTCGATCACCGTCTCATTATCTTTGACCAGTGAAGCGATCCTCATCCTCTCTGTTGCGAGCCTCGGATTGAAGTATACCTTAGAAGGGTCGGTAAGCATTCTGACACCGAATTCCTTGTGTATCGTTTCCGTATTTCCGGAGCCTGCGATCTTTTCCAATTCACGTATCCTGAGTTCACCCTTCACACCGGAATCCATCATCACCAGCCGAACACCAACAGTTTTGAAAATAGCTTCTCCGATCGCTTTTTTCAAATGAGCCAGATCTTCCGGTATCTTGACTATCGCAACATCTCCGACAACGTCAAATGATGACGGTAACTTGTCCTTGATGTTCACCAAATTCCGGTAATCAGTTTCCTTGTGTTCTATCGCCTCAAGTTCGTGTTCTTCTGTCCTCATGTCTTCCGGTTCTGACAGTACAGGGATAAGGACATCCGGACCGTCGGGACACAGTCTGTGGTCTCTGCTCAGAAGTCCGTCCGCTAAGAGTTTCGAACGGATCGTTTCCGCATCGGATCTGGGGACGCGAACGCACTTGACCATGACAGTTTAACAGAATGAGTGATATTAACACATCGGTCTCAACGAGAGAAATGGTTTAATGCGATCCATCGATACAGAAGCATGGGCGAGCTGATATTTGCCGGACTCGGATTAAGCGGAACAGACGGAATGACCGTAAAGGCATTGAACGCATTGAAGGAATGTGATGTCATTTACGCTGAATTCTACACTTCGTCGTTGATTGACACCGCAATATTAGATCTTGAGAACGTATTGGGAAAGAAGATCAAGATACTCTACAGGATGCAGGTCGAGGAAGAGGAAACGTTAGTGAAGGAAGCCTTTGATAAAAAAGTGGGATTCGTTACCGCAGGGGACACAATGGCTGCCACTACCCACGTGGACCTTATGATACAAGCAGCGGAAATGAACATCAAGACGAGATTGTTCCACGGTGTTTCGATATTCTCCGCATGTCCTTCTTCTTTAGGATTGCAGCCGTATAAGTTCGGAAGGACGGTGACGTTACCGTTCATCGACAACGATTATCATCCGAAGTCACCGTACGACAACATAATGGAGAATAAAGCAAAAGGATTGCATACGATGATACTTCTTGATATCAAAGCTGATGAGCAACGTTACATGAGTGCTCACCAAGCAATAGAATGGCTTCTAGAAGGGGAAAAGAAATGGCAGGAAGGACTGATCAAAGATGACACGTTGTTATGTGTCGCATCGAAGATCGGTTCCGTTTCCGAAAAGGTGACCGCGGGATTCCCTAATGATCTGTTGAAGAAGGATCTCGGCGGTCCGTTGTACACGTTGGTGTTACCGGGAAATCTGCATTTCATGGAATCCTATGCGTTAGTGCACATGGCAGGCGCGCCCGAATCCATCCTCAAAGAGGAATGATCACCATATTGCGTTAAGATCGACGCCTTTCCTTATTGCCTTTCTGATAAGTTCGATCTTTTCCTCATCCTTGGGATCGATCCTTGCTATCAGGTGATCGATGATCTCAGCTGCTGCTAACGTATCCTCGTTGGTCAGTACTATCGGAATTCCGAGTTCATCTGCTCTTGCCGATACCGTTCTTGTAGGTCTTATGCCACCGGTGAGGATTATGCATGACGTATTCGTCGATAACGCTGCAAGTTGAATTTCCGTTCTGTCGCCGCCGGTGATGACAGCTTTCCTCTTCAGTCTTCTCATGTACCGTACCGCGACCTGCGGACTCATAGCGCCGACCATGACCTCTTCCACGACATTATCGATGCCGGATTTCCCGGCGATCACTTCGCCTTTCATCTTTTCTGTTATCTCAGACACTCTGAATGTCCTTAGTTCCGGAATGTTAGGTATCTCTCCCAGAACCTTTATGTCCTTCTTTTCGAGGAACTCCCTCTCTTTCGTGTCTTCGCATCTGTTAAGGACCACACCTTTGAGATCAAGACCGTTCTCGTCGCAGAAATGTTTGAACATGAACACGGAGTCAATGGCCTGATGTGATGTAGAGGAAACCAAAATGATCGGTGCGTCCAATGCGGAAGCGATATCCATGTGTGATATTCCGTGAGAGTAACCGTTAGCGAAATCCCTGCTCCCTTCGATGACCATGAATTCCTTTCCTTTGCTCAATTCGTTGTATTTTGATGAGATATCGTTCATCGACACAGGTTTGAATATGTCGTAAACGAACGGTGAAAGTTTCGCACCATCCTCTAATTTCAGAACTTCGGCGAGAAGCACGGCATCCTGATCGGTCGGTTCCCCGTTCCAGTTTATCATGCTTTCCCTGAATGGCTTATAGAAACCCACCTTCCCCGGATAGTTCATTGCAAGACCCAGTGAGAGAACTGATTTTCCAGACCTCATCCCCACAGATGCTAGATATACATTCTTCATAAGTTCACCTCAATGTCACTAATGCGTCAACCGCCCAACTTCCTTTACTCCTTTCATTTACCATAACAGGATTGATTTCAAGTTCATATATCTCTGGGTTCTCTTCGGCTATTTTTGCCAATCTCAGGATGATATCCTTCAGAGAATCAATATCCGCAGGAGGTTTTCCCCTGGCCCCGGATAACAGTCTGTATGCTTTTGTGGAGGTAATGATCCTTTCGAACTCCTTTTTGCTTACTGGAAGAACAGTTTGAGATATCTCCTTCAATATTTCAACGTAAATGCCGCCTAATCCGAATGACAGAACGGGGCCGAATTGATCGTCTCTGATCATTGATACGATCACTTCCTGGCCAGAGACCATCTTCTGTATCGAGACACCATCGATCTTTGCGTCAGGTACGGTCATCTTACATCTTGTGATCATCGATTCGTATGCAATTCTTAACGAATTTTCGTCTTTGATGCCGACCACGACACCGCCGACATCAGTTTTATGGTGGATGTCCGGTGACAATATCTTCATGACCACAGGATATCCGATCGTTCCTGCAACGTAAGCCGCTTCGGTCATATCAGTTGCACGTGATTCGGCAGGAACAGGTATTCCGTACGACCTCAGTATTCGTTTTCCTTCTTCCTCAGATAACGACGAGCGGTCCTCTCTCTTTATCTCTTTGATGAGTTTGAGAACTTCATTCCTTCCGGAGACCTTGGGAAGTTCGACCTTTTCATCTGCTGCGGAATTCAAAGAATGATCACGTAAATAAGAAAGTGCCAGCACTGCTCTGTCAGGCGTCGGGAATGTCGGTATTCCTCCTTTCCTCAAGATCTCGGAAGCCTTTTCGGCAACATCTCCGCCTGCAAATGACACTGCCACAGGTATCCGTATCTCTTTGCGTATTGCACATAACCGTTCAGCTATTGCGTTCAGGTCTATCATGTCAAGAGGGGATGCCAAAAGCAAAGCTGCACCCACTCCGGGATCTTCGGAAACTATCCTCAATGCCTTCTCGATATCACTGTTCTTAGCATCTCCCCTGAGATCTATGGGATTCAGTTCGGAAGCTGTTGACGGTATATTTTTGACGATACGATCCATTGTCTCCAATGACAGTTCGGCCAGTTTCACAGAATCACTATCGGAACACGCATCAGCAGCCATCACTCCCAATCCGCCGGCGTTGGTTATGACTGCAATACCGTCGTTCTCCATTTTTTCTGACATTGAAAACACAGAGAACAGATCGAACATCTCGTCGATATCCTTCGCACGAATGATGTTAAGTTTCTTGAACACCGCGTCGTAAACAGAATCAGAACCTGCTAATGCACCTGTGTGTGATGATGCCGCTCTAGATCCTGCGCTGGTCCTTCCGGATTTGAGGACAATGATCGGTTTCTTATTCTTCATTTCATGCACGGAACGCATGAATTCCTCACCGTCAGATATTCCTTCAGTGTATATTCCGATGACCTTTGTTTCTTTGTCCCTGTCGAATGTACGTATCAGATCGGATTCTTTGACATCCATCTTGTTTCCCAAGGAAACGAACTTTGAGATCCCGACGCAAGATTCACGGGACCAGTCCAGCATGGTTGCTCCAACTGCGCCGGATTGCGAACCCAACGCAACATTCCCTTTCGGAGGTAGCAGTGACGAGAACGTAGCGTTCATGTTGTTCTGCGTATCGATGACACCGAAACAGTTCGGCCCTATCACACGCATCTTGTTCTTCTTTGCAATTTCATGCACTTGCTGTTCGGCAAGTCTGCCTTCTTTGCCTTCTTCTTTGAAACCTGCGGTTATGACAATAACGTTCTTGGTGCCGATCGAAGCAAGTTTCTTCATTTCGTCAACAACGAACCTCGCGGGAACTACAATGATCGCAAGATCGACACTTTCAACAAGATCAACAGACCTGATGAACGGAACTCCTTCTATCTCTCCCGGCTTCAGATTAACGGGATACAACTTCCCTTTGAAACCCGACGCGATGATATTGCGGGTGATCATCCCTCCGACCTTCGTCGGATCTGAGGAAGCGCCGATGACCGCAATGGTCTGGGGAGCGAAGAATTCCTTCATTGCTTACCTGTATGGGCGGCGAAGATTATAATGTGACGACAGAACAGCATGCCTCATGTGGCCTAGGTGTTCGAAATACCATCGGTTTTCGTACAATAATTGAAAAAATTCCATCTGTTTTCGTACAATAATTAAAAAAGTTCCATCGGTTTTCGTACAATAATTGAAAAAGTTCCATCGGTTTTCGTGCAATAATGGAAAGGTTTATCATATAGCTGGCGTGATGCTGTACTATGTACAGGATGATATACGAGGACCTTGTTAGATGGAAATGTTCTGAATCACGCAAACCTTTGATATTGGAAGGTGTACGCCAATGCGGTAAAACGTATCTTCTGAAAGAGTTCGGCAAGAATGAATACGAGGACACGGCATATTTCAACTTTGAAGATGCAGAACGCATATCATCCATATTCGACACTGATCTGGATCCTCACAGGATAATCGAAGAGTTGGGCGTTTTCCGTAAAAGGCCGATCGTTCCCGGAAGAACGCTACTGATATTCGATGAGATACAGTTCTGTAACCGTGCCATAACCTCTCTGAAATATTTCTGTGAGAACGCACCGGAACATCACGTTATATGTGCGGGCTCTCTTCTGGGCGTTCTTTTATCAAAACCGTATTCATTTCCGGTCGGGAAAGTGGACAGGATGCGAATGTATCCAATGTCTTTCAAAGAATTCCTTATTGCTAACGGAGAGGAGATGCTTTGCGATCATGTCGAGAGTACTGAATTGGGTTCCACTTCACTTGTACCATTCTCAATGCGCCTGTCTGACTATCTTAAGAGGTATTACATCACAGGAGGTATGCCCGAGGTCGTAAAAGAGTGGGTATCCAACAAGGACGTCAGAATGGTTGAGAAGATACAGAACAGGATACTGAAAGATTACGTTAACGATTTTGCTAAACATGCTGAAAAGGATGTCAATGAACTTACACAGATATGGAGGTCCATTCCTGAACAGTTGTCGAAAGAGAACAAGAGATTCATATTCAGTCATGTGAGAACAGGTGCAAGGTCAAGGGATCTGGAAAAGGCGTTGGAATGGCTGATCTCTGCAGGTTTGGTACACAAAGTGACCAAGGTCTCCGGTCCAATGGTGCCGCTGTCTGCATATTCAGACAGCACGGTATTCAAAATATACTTCTCAGATGTCGGCCTTCTTAGGAAATTAGCGGATGTGGACCCGGGGTACATGCTTGAACAAAAGGAGGAGTTCAAGCACTTCAAGGGAGCGATGGCAGAGAACTTTGTGCTCAATGAGTTGTTGCAAATGGAAAAGCAACCGTATTACTGGCACTCGGATGGGAACTCGGAAGTTGATTTCGTGGCGGGATTCGGAACCAAACAAGTTCCCATAGAGGTCAAGGCTGAAAAGAACAACCGTTCGAAATCCCTTGGCGTTTACATTGAAAAATATAATCCAGAAGTTGCGATCAAGACAAGTATGAATGGCATCGGTCGTGATGACAACGTCATTTCCGTCCCTCTGTGGATGATATGGAAACTTAACGATCTGGGTAGCTGAGCATCTGCGCGGTAAGAGTTGGTGCTGTTGAAATGCAGTTCCTACAAAAACTTTAAGTTACGTTCTGCCATGGAATGTTGCCGGACTGATGATGGGCTGCGATTTCATGAACAGCCGTGATACGGGCCGGCGTACAGAGACTCCGTTAATAGGGTCCTTGCGGTAGCTGCGATGTGATTTCGCTTGCCATGACCGGAAGACAACCCCGGAG
>JGI994J12354_10000395_pt1 | contig 42939 bp, 36 predicted proteins | sample IntmicLarv3ML3BL_FD_12354 | JGI IMG/M metagenome (IMG submission 12354) | reverse complement strand
AAAACTGTAAATTTCGATTAAAATGTTAAATTTTTAATGATAGGGTCTTGATTTTTTAACATAAATATTATATAATTGTTTGTAAAGTTATAATTGACGCAGACTGACTTCCCTAATGACATTTTTAAAATAATCTCGCGTACAACTTTGAATTGCCAGAAACATAAATTTCGTTAAAATTTACCGCCGGAGGTTAGAAATTGAAAATAAGTGTAGAAATTACAGGGAGCATTTTGAAAGCAAAATTATTGCGGCGGGATAAATCGTTAGGTAACGAAATAAATTATACGTTCCGTTTAAAAATATGGTCAAATATAATTGAAACCGTCGAAAATCAAGATGTTGATTACGTAGAATTTACATTGAAAAAATCCGCGTTTTATAAAGTTGACTGCCTCATAAAGAAAAACAACGACGTTTTATGTGAAGTAAACAGCAACTGTGTTGAATATATCGACAAATCATCAGAAGAAATATATAAAGAATTTGAATCGTTTCTCGAAAAACCTGCGGAAACCGCAATACCTGAGCTTGAATTTGTAAAAACAAACGCTCCGTATCAGGATATAGGTATTTATTGGGGAGCGGATAAAAATCTCGATATTTGTTCATCTCTCAGAGAATATTGTTTTTCCGAAAAATTTTCGTTCACCGATTTTCGACTCGGTTTAAATAAAAAATGCTACGCTGTTTCAACTGAACCCGCTAAAACAAAAAAAGGGATTACGCATATTTTTTCAGGCGTAGCGAAAGTTACGGATAAATCCGATAAAAAAGCTAAACTTATATTGGGAAATACTGAGCTTGCGGAGAATAACAACATAAAAATAACCGATGTTATCGACAGTATCGGCGAATTTTTGCTGATTGCGAAAATTTCGGAAAAAAGTATTGAACTTCATACGGATTATTTCAGTCAGATGAAATTGACATATTATAAAGACAGAGATATTTTCGTTGCCGCGTCGAGTTTTCATTTTTTGCTTATACTACTCAAACGTTTAAACGTTAAGTTAAATATAAATAAATCCGCGTCGGAACTTGAATTTGTTCATTTGGGGCAGTTGTTTCAGCAGAAATTGACGAGGGAAAGCGAAATTCAAAATGTGTATTTTTTACCCATAGACAAACGGATTGTTTTAAACGAAAACAGTATATTGTTTAAAAATACCGCGATATATAAGGATATGACATCACCACCCGAATATTCGGACGAAATGTATGAGAAAATGCTGGGTAATATAAAAGATGAGCTTACGGAAAACGCCGAAGCGATAATCACCCACCCGAAGTTTAAACATGTAGTATGCGACATAACCGGCGGAATCGACAGCAGAATAGCACTCGCCGCACTAACAAACGCGAAAGACCCTGAAAAAAAACTCGCATTGACCTCAATAGACGGCTCACATGTCCCCGTAAACGATTTGCAAAACGCGATTGCTATTTCAAAAGCGTTGAACATCCCGTTTGATACTGCAGAGGTAAGCGTTAAAAGTATGAACAGCCCGGAGCATTTCTCTAAAATTTACAGTCTTTATCTCGGTACGTATTATTTATACGGCAATCTGGCTTACAGTGATATAAAAAACGACGAATATATCAGAGTCGGCGGAAGAAACGGGGAAATAAGCAGATGTTATATGGGTCGCTTCTATGAAAATTTCGAGGATATTGACAACGCCGGAGATATGAACGACAGCGATGCGTTAATCAGGGAGCTTTGCAAATATAAAGGCAACGGCACGATAAATATGTCGCCCGACGGTAAATTATTGGCGGAAACCGCTTTTGAAAGCGAGTTCAGCCAAATTCCCGGGCTTGATATTAAAAATAAATTTGAGAATTTGTACATAAACACAAGAACCTGCACACATTTCGCAAACCGCACATATTCGCGCTATCTATGTTTTAATTTTAACGTCGTCGTTTCAAAATACGCATACAAACTCCGTCAAATGTGCTGGGGACAGAAATTTCTTAAAACATACGGACTTAAATTACAGATGGACACGCTCGCCGTTCTGAATCCTCTTTTGGCAGTTATAGAATTTGGCAACGAAGAATATAATATATTTTACAGAGCACGTGCGTGGGATTTAAAAATCGGAGAAAAAGAGCAGATAAAAATAGAAACCGAACGCGACGAATATAACGAGGCGGCGAAACTCAGAAAATCAAGGGAAATAAGAATAGGCGCGATACCCGATACACCCGTTAAGCCGAATCAAGTATATGAATTTGAGATGACCGCTCTAAAATATATAGCGGAATACGAAATAAACGGTGAAACTCCGTTTAAAGACAGCATAGCGTTTCCGTGTTTCAGGTATCTTCAAAAATATTATAACGCAGAAAATGCGGTTCCTATGTACTTGAATGTTTTGAAAAGCAAGATATTATCTTTATATTACATACTTAAAACAAAGGAAGAACAAATATGAACAGTATCACCGCCGTAATACCCGTCAGAGCGGGAAGCCGCAGATTAAAAAACAAAAACGTCATGCCTAAAAAAACAAATAAAAAAAACAAAGGAAGAACAAATATGAACAGTATCACCGCCGTAATACCCGTCAGAGCGGGAAGCCGCAGATTAAAAAACAAAAACGTCATGCCTTTCGGAAACTCGAATTTACTGATACACAAAATAGAGCAGTTGAAACAGGTTAAAGAGATAGACAAAATCGTCGTTTCGTCGGATTCGGATTTAATGCTTGACATGGCGAAATCCTGCGGAGTTGAGACGCATAAACGCGCCCCCGAATACTGCGACGAAAAGACAAAATCATTCGGCGAGGTTGTACGTCACGTGGCGGAGAGTGTTGACGGAGAGCATATAATATGGGCGACATGCACATGCCCCGTCGTCAAGGTTGAGACATACGCAAAAGCGGCAGGTGAATATTTTACGGCGTTACAGTCGGGATATGATTCATTGGTTTCGTTTGAGGTTGTGAAAAGATATTTATGGGACGAAAACGGTCCGATAAATTATAAACTGGGATTGGCGCATGTTCCGTCGCAGGATTTACCCGATATATATATGCCGACGTTCGGTATAACTATGTCACCGCGTGAAAAGATGATAGAGTGGAGTTATTTTCACGGGTATAACCCGTATAAATTTATCGTAAGCAAAAGAGAAAGCGTGGATATAGACGATGAATTGGATTTGGCAATGGCAAGAGCTTTGTTTGAAGTTAAAGATTAAAAAACAAAAAAATATAAAGTAAAGAATAAATCCGATGTATAAAAACAAACCCGAAATAAAAATAAGCGTGATAATACCTGTCCTAAATGCGGAGAAAACCCTTGCGGAATGTCTTGACAGTGTAATATCACAAACAGAAACCTTGAAAGATATAGAAATAATATGCACAGACGACGGCTCAACCGACAGTTCTCCCGATATTCTGAAAAAATACGCTCAAAAATATGATTTTATAAAGGTGTATACTCAGACAAACTCAGGTTCTGGAACTGCCAGAAACAAAGGGCTTGAAGCCGCAGCCGGTGAATTTACCGCGTTCATGGACGCGGACGACTTATATCCTTCGAACCAGATTTTGGGTAATTTATATGATTCTGCCATTAAAAATAATGTAAAAATATGCGGCGGCTCTTTTAATATTCTGGATATTGAGAGCGGAATTATTACTTCGGAGTTTGATTATCCTCTTGACGGATATACTTTTAAAGAAAATAAAATCGTTTATTATTCGGATTATCAGTTTGATTTCGGGTATCACAGGTTTATATATGATTTAAAAATGCTCAGAGAAAACAATATAGTTTTTCCCGAATACCGCAGATTTCAGGNCCCGCCGTTTTTTGTTAAAGCGATGATTGCGGCGGGAAATTTCTACGCTTTGAGCGAAGCGTCTTATTTATACAGATTAAGAAATAACCCCGTTATCTGGAACGAAAAGAATATACTCGATTTAATTCGGGGGATTCACGACGTTTTAAATTTATCAGACGAAAATAATTTGCAGGGATTGTTCGGGTATGTTTATCAAAGATTTACAGACCATATACAGGTTATAGAAGAACAGTCGGATAACAATTACGAAGTGAACGAAATTTACACGAAGTTAAAAGAAAAGTTTGAAAATAATATAAATAAAAAAGATATAAATAATACAGGCGAGGTTTTTTTTGATATGAGCAAAAGAAAAAGAAATAATGTTCAGGTTACCGGACAAAACAAAATACAAAACGATGAAATCGAAACTGTTTACGATGATAAAGAAGATGAATACGACGAAGCGGCGGTTGAAACTCCGGGAAAAATTAGCCGCGAGCGTTCGGATATTCCCAAAGTGTCAGCCGTTATACCCGTTTATAACGTTGAGCATTATTTGAGGGAAGCTCTGGACAGCGTTGTAAACCAGACGCTTTACGATATAGAAATAATCTGCGTAAACGACGGTTCAACCGACGGCTGTCTTGAAATATTGAAAGAATATGCCGAAAAAGACGACAGGATTATTGTTATCAACAAACCTAACGCGGGTTACGGTCATTCCATGAACGTCGGCATTTTTCGCGCGAAAGGTGAATACATAGCGATTCTGGAACCCGACGATTATATAGGGTTGAACATGTATGAAGATTTGTATAACACAGCGAAAGAAAATAATCTGGATATTGTCAAATCCGATTTTTACCGTTTCAAAGGCTCGGGAAATAATATAAATAAAAAACTTCACAAGTGCTGTAATCACAGCGACAAGTATAATATCGTTATAAATCCCGCAGAGTATCTTGAAATTTTCAGATATGTCATGAATACATGGTGCGGGCTTTACAGACGCGGATTGATTACCGAAGAAAATATACGCCACAACGAAACCCCCGGAGCGTCTTTTCAGGATAACGGGTTCTTTTTCCAGACGATGTGCAAAAGCGAAAGGATTATGTATGTAAACAAGGCGTATTACATGAACCGCAGGGATAATCCCAATTCGTCCGTGAAAAGCAGGGAAAAAGTATACGCGGTAAATACAGAGCATGAATATATAAGTAAATTTTTCGGTAAAAATCCCGAATTAAACAATATATTTAAAGGCGTGCATTTTTTGAGAAAATTCGGCAACTATAAATTTACGTTAAGCAGAATAGACGAATCCTACAAGAGGGAATATATAAATAAAATCTCGGAAGAATTTAAAATCGATATGGAACTCGGCAATATCAGAAAAGATATAATGGACCCGTTTGAATGGCACGATATTCAATGGATAATCCGCGACCCCGACGAATTTTATTATGATTTTATAAGATGGCAGATAAAAGTATCTGTTATAATCCCCGTATATAACGCGGAAAATTATCTCGGAGAATGTCTCAGCTCTGTTGTGAAACAAACTCTTAAAGATATAGAAATAATATTGATAGACGACGGTTCAACCGACAGTTCGCTTGAAATCATGCGTGAATTCGCCGAGAATGACGATTTGGAGCGCATAAAGATAATACAGCAGGAAAACTTAGGCTCCGGTGCGGCGAGAAATAAAGGACTTGATATAGCGCGCGGTAAATATCTGGCGTTTTTGGACGCGGACGATTTCTTCGAGCCGTTGATGCTCAGGGAAGCGTATAATAAATCATTATACGACAACAACGCCGAGATATGTATATTCAAAGCGAAATATTACGACAACGAAACAAAAAAAACATCGCCCATACCGGAAAGTATAAAAATAGACAGACTTCCCCGACACAGACCGTTTTCTATAAATAATGTTACCGCGAATATATTTACAGTGACAAAAGCATGGGTTTGGAATAAACTTTTCAAGCGTTCGTTTATCCTCAACAACGGGATAAGATTTCAGGAAATATCCTCGTCAAACGATATGTATTTCACATATGCAGCATTGCTTAAATCAAACAGAATCACGGTTCTTGACAAAGAACTTGTATATTATCGAATCAACAACAAAAATTCCATACAGAATAATTTGAGCGATTCATGGGAGAATTTCTATATCGTTAGAAGCAGACTGCAAAAGGAATTATTTGATATGAATGTATACGCGCGCCATGAGCAGAAATTTATAAACTATGTATTCGAGAGTTATTTCTGGATGCTCGAACATCTTGTCGGAGACAGCGAGGAAAAATTCTTTGATAAGGGATTATCGCAGTATTTCGATGAATTCGGTTTAACGGGACACGACCGCGAATATTTCTGGAATGAAAGGGTTTATAAAATTTACGAAAAAATGATTTTATTCAAACCGGGACAATTCAGCGCGTATAAATTAGTACAGCTTGAACGGCAGAAAAAAGATCTTGACGATAAAATCGTGGAACTGACGACGCAATACGAAAGCAAAATCGCCGAGATAAAAAGCAGTAAAGAGATAGAAGGTCACAAAAAAAATCTTGACAATAAAATCACAGAATTAACGGCACAATACGAGAATAAACTCGCCGAAGCAAAAGAAAATACGGATAAACCCGATTTCTACCAAACAGAACTCGACCTTGTCCGTAAATCCTTATCATTCAGAATAGGGCAATTTTTCACATTTATACCGCGAAAAATAAGAGACCTTCTCAAAAGAGGAAAAAACAAAAAATAAATAAAGAATTATTTTGATAATTCCCCGATAATCACAGCCGTAACTTCTGCGGCTGTGATATTTTTTGTGCAAATACGCGTTTCATTCGGCAATAACGGACGTGAAGTAAGCAGATTATTTATTTTTAAAGAGCTTTCCCAATCCCTAAAAGTATTACCGTTATCACGCGTTAAAACGCGATGTTTCAACGTTTCATCATCAGCATAAAGCGTAAATAATTTATAATCCAACCCGTCAAAAACTTCGGGCAAACTCAAAATCTGACTGTCAAAATTTATATCGGTGAGAATAATATTAACAAATCCGTGACGGATATAATTTTTAACGACAAGAACAAGATTTTCAAAGCTGAGTTCTGTTTCCTGTCCAAAAGAGATTTCAGTATGCGGGTTAAGATTGCAAAATTCGGGAATCCAGCCGAATTCAAACCAAGGTGAACGCAATTGTTCATGCAATAACGCGGCGGTGGTGGATTTACCGCTGCCCGGCGCGCCGTGTATAACAATGATATGCGGTGTTTTGATGGGTGAAATCATGTGTAAAACCTCTTTATCTATTTTTGCTTTGCGTTCGGGACTTATAAAATTCGGGTCGTTCCATAAATCACTAAATTTTGCTCCCATATTTTCAACTCCTTATAATAAATTAAATCTCAAACAGTTATGCCGTTAAGCGTTTTTTATTGATTAATCCCGGAGCTCAATAAATATACACAATATTGATTCATACTGACACCGTTAGCCGTTGCGTTGTCTGCAAGTTGTTTATATAATGTTTTCGGCAAACGCAATTTAAAATTATCGGGATAATCCGCCGCTGTTTTGGGTTCGGGTATAAAATCACCGTCGTTTAACGCTGATTCTATCCAACATTTTTTAGCGTCCGTTCCCATTTTCATTAGTTCTTCCATATCTTTACCGCATGACATACAACCGGGTAAATCGGGATATTCTATAAAATAACTGCCGTCGTCATCTTGTTCCAATACAAACGGATATTGTAAACTCATATAATACTGTAAATCTTTTTTCATTACTTTTCAGCCTCCAATTTTTTAACATTATAACATAACGTCACGGGTAACGTCAAGAGGGTGACGGATATTTTTTATGCGGCGAATTTGGGAAATACAAAAAGTCGGTGTTCGCCGACTTTTTATATCGCTATCAAGTGCGTAAATCACTATAAACCCAATTCTTCCGGTGTTCTCAATGTTATCCCACTTTTTATTATTTCGTCAAATTCTTCGTCATGCGGTTCGTCTGTTATAGCATTAATAGTTTCTATAAAATTGTTTACCGCCGCTTTTTGATTCGGCATTTTTTCGGTTGTTTCCGATGTATTATTTAATTTATTTTTGCGATTTAAATTGATTAAAAATTCAAGAAAAAGTTTTTGGTCGTCTATCGGGAGTTGTTCCATTAAATGGTTCACCTGTTGTGAGTATATCGACATATCTTTCACCTGCCTTTTTAGGATTGCCGTTTGTCTATAACTTTTCGTTTTATTAAAGTGTCAAAAATTCTAAAACGGCTGAAAATGCGACAATTTATTAAAATTGGTTTCCGTATGGACTACATTTCATACCGAATTACATTAATTATTGCATATAACTCTATAATTTTCAAATAACTTTCAATGCGTCCAACAGTGCCCAAATTAATCCGGCAATAATAGCGATAGCCCCAACAATTTTCCATATTATGTTTTTTTTCATAATGTTTTCTCCCCTCCTTGATATTAATTGGAATTATTCAATTTTTCCTAATACATAAAGCCAAATCCTTTGCCATTAACCATTATTTTATTAAATTTTATAAAGTTGCTTTTACAACTATACTTCATTTTCGATATATTCGCTTTTTATAAATAATTCGCCGCAAATTTTGCAGGAATATGTAACATTGTAATATATTCTGATTCCGGGAACTGTGTATTTACGAATCGAAATGCGTTCAGGCTGCTCGAACAGTTTACGCTCACCCATCTGAGTTTGATTTTTGCCGTAATGCTCAATTTTTTCTTCCTTTTTGATGGTTATTTTTTCCTGTTTTGCTTCTTTGCGTGATACTTCATGACTTTTCCGTTTGCCGCACTTGGGACATTTCGCTCCTAATAATTCAACTACTCGGAAATATAAACTAAATACGATAATACCTACTATAAAAATAATTATTACCCATGTTATTACATCATTCATTAAAATCCCCCTCATTTAAAATTCTTCCCATATTTTAACCCAGTTTAAAATCGGCGTAGGCAAAAGATTTTTATTTGCTTTGACAAAATCCTCTATTTCGTTTAAACTAATATATTCAATCTGCGGAATATCGCTTTTTATATAATTCTGCGAGGTGGTAAATAAAAACACTTTATCATAATGGTTATTTAATATATTTTCATATTCCTGACCATAAAGCGTTGTTTGCCTTTTTACCTGCGGGAAACATTTATGGCTTCCGTCGTTTTTTATCATTACACATTCAATTTTTGCCGTACTCAGCTTTAAAGTCGAAGAATAAATATAATATCCCTTAGATTGCAAATATAGCATAATTAAACATTCCAAATCTTCGGAGCTTATTAACTGCCAAAAATCTTTTAATCCTATTGAGTCAACGGGATATTTAAAATCATTTTTTGTGAAATTATTATATAATAATTTGCTGATTTTTTCAACGTCATAAACTTGTTGAACAGTAGCCGATGGTCCAAAGCTGTTTATTACTTTGCCCGGTACATTATCTTCTGTTCCTATATTTATCCATTCGACTTCAACATAATTGTAAATATCGTAACAATAATGTTCATTTGTCGGGTTACTTTCTGTCCATTTGCTGGTTACCCGACAAATAAAATATGTACCATCAAAGCGGGTGTAAATCAAATCGTTAATTTCCATTTCTCGCATGGCGTTTAATGCTTTTAATGCTCTGGTTGAACCATTGGTATATATTGTTTCCACATAAGATTTTAATTCCCGGTAATCATCTGTTCTGATATTAATATCTCGCCAACCAACGCCTACAATTTTATTTTTCTGACAAAATTCAAATACATCTTTAAAACTAAGACCATTATCCGGAGCGGGTTTTAAATTCAATCTCCATATTTTCATTGGTAATTTTCCTCTTTATTTCAAAACAAATTTCAACCATTTCTATTGTAACACATAAAATGACTTGTGTCAATCCCGTAAAGAGGCTTTTACAAGGTTTATTTTTTCAACTACACCTCTTAAAATTATATAGAGGTGATTATTTATGAAAGAAGAATATAGAAGTCAATATCAAAAATTTGGTTTAAATGTTGTTTATTATCGCAAAATGTACAGATTAACGCAGTTACAATTAGCGGAATTGTTAGATATTGACCGCAGTCACATAAGCGCGATAGAATTAGGGAATGTCGGCGTATCTTTTGATTTAATATTCAAGATGTGCGAAGTGTTGAGGATAAAACCAAAAGAGTTATTTGATTTCAGAGATTAATAAAACAAAAAAACATACGGACGAGAACCACAAATTCCCGTCCGTATAAACTTATATTATTTTTTCAGTCAAATAAATTTTACGCGTTATCTACTTTGCTCATGTGTTTGATAAGTTCAAGCACTTTATTTGAATATCCCCATTCATTGTCATACCAGCTTACGAGTTTGACAAATGTATCGGTGAGAGCGATTCCCGCTTTTGCGTCGAATATTGATGTGAGCGGACAGCCGATAAAATCAGATGAAACAACAGCTTCTTCCGTATAACCGAGGATACCCTGCATTTCATTTTCAGAAGCGCGTTTTATTTCAGCGCATATATCTTTATAACTTGCGGGTGTTTTAAGGTTTACAGTAAGGTCAACAACCGATACGTTGAGAGTAGGAACTCTCATTGACATACCTGTGAGTTTACCGTTAAGTTCAGGGATAACAACGCCGACAGCTTTTGCCGCGCCTGTTGATGACGGGATTATATTACCCGAAGCAGCGCGTCCGCCTCTCCAGTCTTTTTTTGACGCGCCGTCAACTGTAAGCTGTGTGGCTGTGGTTGAGTGAACGGTGGTCATAAGACCGTCAGCAATGCCGAATTTATCATTTATGACTTTCGCGAGCGGCGCGAGACAGTTTGTCGTACATGAAGCGTTTGAAACGAAATCCATATCTTTTGTATATTTGTCAAGGTTTACGCCGCAGACAAACATAGGGGTATCATCTTTTGAGGGACCTGTATAAACTACTTTTTTCGCTCCGCCGTCGAGATGTGCCTGAGCTTTACTTTTTTCATGGAATATACCAGTAGCGTCAGCGATATAATCCGCGCCGACTGTTCCCCACGGAATATCTTTGGGGTCTCTTTCAGCGAAGAAAGCGATTTTTTTACCGTTTACCGTGAAAGAATTTTCATCATAGGTTATTTCACCGTCAAATCTGCCGTGAATCGTGTCGTATTTAAGCATATAAGCGACATAATCGGGAGACATGAAAGGGTCGTTTATTGCGACAAATTCATAATCGGGATTGTTTATACCCGCTCTGAAAACGAGTCTGCCTATACGTCCGAAACCGTTTATACCAATTTTAATAGCCATTTTAAATCCTCCTGAAAAATTATTATTATATTAATTATTTAATCAACTTGTAAATGTCCTGTTTTGTTAAATTTTTGTCAATCTCTGGTTATATTTTAACACAAAATATCAACTCTTGTCAATATTTTTTTTAGTTTCCACAAAATATTTACGAATTATACATATATAAATATAACATAGATTTACAGTACAAAAAACGTAAAATAAACAAAGGATATATAAAAGATTTCCGTTGTATTTTTTTGAAAAAAACGCACACTGCGTTGCAAATCTGATGTTGTGTGTGTTTGTCTCCCCGTCCTGTACCACGCAGAAAAATTTATCGTTCCCCCGTTCGTCCACAGACAAAACGGCATAAATAAAAAACCCGCCGAGCCGTGTGTTGCAAATAGCAAAACCTTGCATAACAAGGGAGGATTCTCTCCGCAATTTCACGCTCCCAACATCTCCCGCAATGATAAATCACAACAAGAGGAGGTCTGCAAACCCATTGACGGAAGTCCGAATCCATTTTTTTCGCTGTTGGTTTTAATTCGCAACTATCACTAACTTAGCAGGACTTTATTTTTTTATTATTCCTGATAAATATTATTCTTCGTCTTCGTTTTCGTTTTCTTCGTCGGCGTTTTCATCGCCGATAAAATCCTCGCCGATTAACTGGTCTTCAAATATATCGGCTATTTTGTCAAATTCTTCATCATCTTCTATCGTCTCGAAACTTTCTTCACCGTCATCGTCCATAACAACTTTAAGAACAATAAAACTTCCCTCATCTTCTTCTTCACCGTCGTCTGCTTCAACAGGAGCAAGCGCGACATAAGACTGTCCGTCTAAATCATAACGTCCCAGTAATTCAAAATCACTTTCATTTCCGTCTTCGTCTGTGAGGGTATATACCAATCCATCCAAATCCGCGTCCATATCCATGTCCATATTATCGTTGTTGTTATCGAAATTATCTTCCTGCATGACTTCCTCCAAAAATAAATAATTAATTAATTTTAACCCATCTATATTTTATAACAAAAAACCAATTAAGTCAATAGTTTTTTATTCTTTTACCAATAATTTTTATTTACAAATCTATTTTCTCCCGTAAAATCGCAACTTAATCTAACGCGGCAGATTTTTTTTCTTTTGAGGTTTCCTTGGTTTTCTTATTTTTCTCACCGAAAAACCAAAAGTTCCGAGAGTTTTACCGAGGGTAAAATATTCGCCGTGAGCATAAGCTAATAATCCGCATTTGATAAAATCAATTTTACCGTCGCTGTTAAACGCGGAATCATCGACATTTACCGCGACTATTTCCGAAATAAACATATCATGCGAGCCTAATTTCACGATTTCACGCACTTCACATTCAATATTCAACGGACTTTCCAAAATCATCGGAGCGGAAACTTTTGACGCGTATTCGGGGGTAAGATTCATTTTTTCAAATTTATCAATATCACGTCCCGAACGTACTCCGCAGTAATCAGTCGCGAAAACAAGTTTTTCCGTCGCGAGATTCATTACAAATTCACCTGTATTTTTTATTATATCATAAGAATAACGTTCCGGACGTAATGATATATAAGTCATCGGGGGATGTGTACATAAAATCCCCGTCCATGCGACTGTAAGAACATTATGTTTTTCCATCGTTCCGCAGCTAACCAGAACAGGCGGCACAGGCGAAAGCATCGCGCCCGGTTTCCATTGTTTTTTTGGCAATTTTTTGTCCTCGCTTGATTATAATATGTTTTTTTATGTGTATATTATATCATAAAAACAAACCGGAAACAAGGGGGAAATGATAAAATTTGTTATGTGTTAAGGGGGAGATGTCACAAAACCCTGACAAAATCACATAAAAACCTGCGTGACGGGTGTTTTTCTCCGTTTCTCATGGACAAAAAAATCAAGGGCGGCATTTTAAATGCCGCCCCCTTTTTTACGTTTGCGATTGCGTTTGTTTTAACTTTATTTTACGAGTTTTTTTCTGAATATTACTACGCCTGCCGCACTCATCAGTACCAATAAAGCGAGTATAATATACAGACTGTCGCCTGTTGACGGGTTGTTTTTCTCCGCTGCTTCGGCTTCAGCCGCTGTCATTACGTTGGAGAGAGGAACAATGTTAAATTCTATAATCGTTACGTCCATATCTTCGATATTACCTTCGTAATCCGCGAAATTGAATACGCCCAAAGGTACGCCGCTGTCGTCGAATATTTCCCACCAATCCTCACCTAAATCAACTGCGAACCAACCGTTGCTTAACGGTGTAGCATTTTCTTCAAGCCATTCTAATTCTATATCGCCGCTTGTCAATTCAACATTAGGCGGTAATACAACCCTATTTGCGGGAGGTGTTATAACATTGGTTGTTGTTGTATTGCCTGAATCATTGCTGTCGGAGGTGTCAGAATCTGCGTTGGTTGTTTCGGTTGCCGATGTCTGACTATCGTCCGCTTCTGTTGTTGACTGTTCGTCGTCGTTATTGAAGTCTTCTCCGATTGTTGTTGTTTCGGGGAATCCTAAATCGTCGGAATTATCATCGTCATCAGATACTGTATCGTCTTCAACGTCGCCGGATTCTGTCGTGTCATCTTCACTGCTTCCGTCTTCAACTGTTGTATCTTCTTCGCCCGATTCTTCGGTTGTATCTTCCTCACCTAGTTCATCAGCTGTCGTTTCTTCTTCACTCGGTTCTTCGGTTGTGGATTCTTCTTCTGTTGTCGTAACTTCTTCGGTTGTAGGCTGTGTCGTGGGTTCCGGTGTTGCGGGTTGCTCGGGGAAGTAATCATCTCCGCCCTGAGGAGTTGTTGGTACAACCGTCCACTTAGCGTAGAGTGTTATATCTTCCGTAATTGTATCTGTGTCAAAGTCCCAAGGCTGTGTGAGGTCTACATCTTTATACCAACCATCAAATGTGTTGCCTGTTTGTGTCGGGTCTGTCGGTTTTGCTGCTTTGCTGCCGTCCTCAACGTCCTGTGAATCAACAGCAGAGCCGCCGTTTGAATTAAATGTTACTGTGTAAACATTCAATTCTGCCTCTATCCATTTAGCGTAAAGTATCGTATCTTCCGTAACTGTGTCTGTGTCGAAGTCCCAAGGTTCTTCGAGTTCTGCGTCTTTGTACCAACCCTCTAAAACATAGCCGTCTTTTGTCGGGTCTTCTGGTTCTTCTGCAAGATTGCCGTGTTCAACGTCCTGTGAATCAACAGCAGAACCACCGTTTGAATCAAATGTCACTTCGTGGATTATTATTTCCGTCCAGTTAGCGTAGAGTGTTATATCTTCTGTAACTGTGTCTGTATCGAAATCCCAAGGTTCTTCGAGTTCTGCGTCTTTGTACCAGCCCTCTAAAACATAGCCGTCTTTTATTGAGTCTGCGGGTTTTGATACTTTTTTGCCATGCTCGACGTCCTGTGAATCAACATCAGAACCGCCGTTTGAATTAAATGTTACTTCGTATACGTCCGCTATCCATTTAGCGTAAATAACTGTGTTATCTGTGACTGTGTCTGTATCGAAGTCCCAAGGTTCTTCAAATTCTGCGTCTTTGTACCAGCCGTCAAATGTGTTTCCGTCTTTGGTCGGGTCTGTCGGCTCTGTTACAAGATTGTCATGTTCAACGTCCTGCGGGTCAACATCAGAACCGCCGTCCGTATCAAATACAACACTATAAACATTGATTGCCCAGTTAGCGTACAAAGTCATATTTTTTGTAACGACTTCTGTATCAAAGTCCCATAATTCGTTGAATTCTGCGTCTTTGTACCAATCCGCGAAAGTGTAGCCTTCTTTTGTCAATTCTGTCGGTTTCGATACTTTTTCGCCGTGTTCGAGAGTTTGTGAATCAATTGCAACGTCGTCGACGTTTGTCTCAAACATTACTGTGTATATATTTTTTGTCCATTTCGCGTAGAGTGTTATACTTTCCGTAACGGTATCTGTATCAAAGTTCCATAAATAATCCGTGAGAGATTCATCTGCGTACCAACCGTCTAATGTATATCCCTCTTTTACAGGCGTATACGGAGCATTAACTGTTTGGTCGTATTTAACGTTTTCGGAGGGAACATTTGAACCGCCGTTTGATTCGAATGTCACCGTGTAAATCATATCTTCCCATTGAGCGTAAAGTATTATATCGTCATCAATAGGTGTTGTTTCGTTAAACCATGTTCCGCTTCCGTCGCGCTCTGTGTTCCAGCCTTTGAATTTATATCCCGTTCTTTCGGGGTCGTCAGGCATCTCGTCGCCGAGCGAAGTTTTGTAATCAACATCAATATCACCGATTATTTCATCGTCGGACGCGTCGTAATTTCTGATGAATGAAACGTTATATTGAATTATATCCCAGTTTGCCGTGAATGTAATATCCCCCGTTGCGTCGGCGGGAAGAACATAAGGCAAATCAAGGTCTTTCAATTCTCCGTTGTATGCGGACATATCAATATCCGCGTACTCAACGGTCCAGCTTGCGAATGTGTAACCTGTTCTTGCCGGAGGCGCGTATATCATTACTCCGCCCGAAAGCTGAGATGTTTCGTAATATCCGGGGTTGAGCGGGTCGTTCGCTCCGCCGTTCATGTTGTATTTTATCTCGTATACATCCGCTACTATTTCTATCCAGTTAGCTGTAAACGTCAGATTTCCGGTTGTGTTTTCGGGTATCGTATAGTCTTTCATCGGGTTTGAAAGTCCGAGCTCATCGCATGTCCAGCCTGTGAATATATATCCCGTCCATGTCGGGTCGTTTAATTTAAGCGTACCTGATTTTGTATCGTCGATATTATAAACCATCGGATTATTAATATCGTTCAACGCTTCGTCAGANCCGCCGTCGTTTAAGTCATACGCTATATCGTAATCAACGGGATTCCATTTTGCGTGGAGCATTGTATTTCCCATAACAGTATCAACGTCAAAGTCCCATGGGTCTGTAAGTGCAGAATCTTTATACCAACCCTCAATAATATATCCGTCTTTTGTCGGATCTTCTGGTTTGAGAGCGGTTTTGCCGTCGTTTACGGACTGCGGGGCTACCGCCGTTCCGCCGTTCGGGTTAAATGTCAGTGTGTATATATACAGCCAGTTCGCGTAGAGTGTAACGTCGTCGTTTACGGGTTCATTTACGTCAAATCCCCATTTCTCCGTGAAATTCGGGTCTTTATACCAGCCATCGAAAGAATGTTCGGATTTTATCGGGTCTGTCGGCTCGGCTATCGGTCTGCCCACGACTATTTCCTGCGGGGCAACTTCCGTTCCGCCGTTTGAAACAAACGTAACATTGCATATAACTTTATTCCACTGAGCGTAAAGGCTTATATCCGCGGTTATATTTTCTATCGTGTCTCCCGACGCGTATGAAGTTCCCGAAGCGTCCGCTTCTGTGTTCCAGCCTGTGAATTCATATCCCGCTCTTGTGGGTTCTTCCGTTGGGATTGTTATCGAATCTTCTACTATAATCACGGGGGTGATTATTCCGAGGCTTCCGCCGTTTCCGTAGAATCTTACGGCATATGTCGGGGGAGGTTCAACAAAAATATTTTCTCTCCATTTGGCTGTGGCAATCACGTCGCCGTAGGGCATTGTAAATGTCAGCCTCTGGCTGCTGAGTGTTCCCGAAGTAATCTCGACTTCGAGCGGCTCTCCGTAAATATCTTTTATCTCCCAGCCCTCGAATATATGGTCTGCGCTGCTGCCCGCCGCTATCGTAACGGATTTATCGGGTTCATAAGCTCCCGCTCCCGTACTTCCCGCGAAACTGCCGAGAACCGTAACGGTGCTTATCGCTTCCCATTGCGCAACGAGGGTCATATCATCTGTTATACCGTCTATCTTGTCGCCCGGTTCATAAATTGTGTCGTCGTCGCTGTCTTTTATTTTCCAGCCTTTGAATTTATATCCGTCTTTTGCGGGTTTTTCAAGCGGTATAATCAATACTCCGCCATCGGCTTCATCGGGAGGTATAACGTCGCCGAAATCTCCGCCGTCCAAATCGAAATCTATTTTAGCTTTCGCTTCCCAGATTGCGTAAACCGTAGTGTCTTCGCTTATAACGCTTTCCGCCGTGAACGGGATTCCGTTCTCGNCTTCCCAGCCTTTAAAGTCATAACCGGGTCTTGTCGGAGCGTCGCCTTTGTTTGCATTCGGGAGAACTCCCGCCGGATTATCTTTTTCAACCAGTTTTGAGGTAACCAAACCGTCAACCGCGTCGTCGGCGTTCTTGTCAAACGTCAGAACGGCGTAATTTTCCATGTCGTCGATTTGGCTGAATTTCGCGTAAAGATTGAGCGGACCTTCCGTATCTATCGGGTTGGCGAAATCCCAAGGCTCTGCGTCGTCGTCTTCGGGGTCAATGAACCAGCCGAGGAAAATAGAATCTTCTTCTTCGGGTTTCGCGAAGTTTGTCAGTTTATCGCCGAATTTTTTATCGGCGTTAGCATCGTTTCCTATATCGTAAGGTTCCTCACCGTCAGAATCGAGGAAGAAATTAACCTCAACGGGTTTCGCTTGCCAGACGGCGTAAACGGTTATGCTTCCAAGTCCCATTCTCTCGCCGCCGGCGGGGAAATCGGGAGTAACCGCGTTACGTGATTTTGACCAGCCCAAGAAGTTGTAGCCGACTCTTTCGGGAGCTCCCGAATCAATGTCGCTCGGAAGTTCGCCTATAAGCGCGCCCTCGTCGAGTTCTATCGATTCTACTGTTCCCGCAGTCGCGTCCTCGGCGTTTTTGTCAAATATGATTGCGTGCTGTAATACGGAACCCATCGTCAGATTTGAGAATCTGAAAGAGGAGAGAGAGGAACAGCCATGGCTCAAATATTCCACAAACGGACCGAAGCCGCGCCATTCACCCGTGTTTTGCGATAACAATTCGTCGTCCGCTCCGAAAGTCGCGGATACTACGCTGCGTTCGCTTACGCTTTTTCTCGGGTCGTATGATTTAACGCTTAAAGTATCGTCGTTAAACGTAACGCCTATGTGCAGGGCGTTGGTTTTCTGACCGTCCGGAGCGAAGAATTCACCCGGATTTGACACTGTTCCGACGTGGGTCACGTTGTTTCCGTCGTATGAGAACGACATATCGTATCTTGGGGCTACCCACGCGACTTCGCCGTTTTCACGAAGCAGGGCTTGGACGCTCGTGTCGCTTTTGAGTTGTAGACAGAAATAAACGCTGTAATTGTTTCTATTGTATTTTCTCGTCACCCACGCGTTTGTTCCGTCAAGTGTGATGTTTTTACTTTCGGGATAATAGTAAATTACGGTGTCGGGCGAAAAAGTTATTTCTTCAAATTCACTGATATATTTCCCCTCTCCTCCCACATGGTATCCTAAATCGTTGTCATATTGATATAACCAAATGTAGTTGCCGTTCATGCTGACATAATTGCTTTCGGTGCTGTGGTTTATAGAATAATCCACACCGTCTACGGTCATTGTTCCCGATTGGAATTGAAAATCCCAATAATCGGTTACAGTTTCTCCCAATGGGAGCACTTCCATTCCATTGCCGTTGTCGATGTCAAATATTGACACGCGCGAAGTGTCGTCTGAATCCACTCCGTCGGGGAAAATATATAACATTCCGTTTTGTATATATACATCTGTCCCGTTGGGTAAGAATGCGAACATGTCACCCATACCGTCTATCGAATAAATTGTAAACGGTATATTAAATCTGTTCGAACCGCTTTCTGTGTTCCAGCTAATATCATCATCGCCGTAGGTTTCTTTGTGAACAAATTTGCGAACTCCGTCGGGTATTACATAATGGTTATTAAAATTCAAGTCGGCTTTTAACGGATAGGTTGTATCACTCCAGTTGTGACATTCATATACCTGACCGCCGGTAACTATAAGCTGACCGTTATTATTGATGTAATCAAATTTTACGTCTGTACCGTCCAATGTCACTGTCTGACCGGTGAAAAGTTTAAACTTTGAACCGATTTCTATATAATTTACAGTTCCGTCCAAAGGAACTCTGTAAATTTTTTCTTTTATACGCAGATTACCCGTTTTATCAATGTATGCGTTTGTTCCGTCCAGTGTATAGTTTCCAGGGACAATTCCCGGATAATAATGTTCATATTCATATCCCGGTTCCCGCGGAATATTTACCACTGTGTCCGGTGTAAAAGAGTTTTTTACGCCGTCAATCTCATATGCGTTTACTATGCCGTTTGACTGTGGCACGAACAGCATGGGTGCTCCGGTGTTATATGAAGATTCAATCCACATTTTATCGGGGTCATATACAATATTTTCCGCGCCGTTATTTAACGATATATTTCCCGAAACTATACTATAATAATCTCCCCAATTATAATACTCCGTAAATGACGATTCTCCCCTGACATACAAATTATTTCCCTCAATGAAATAATTATTATCATCAAGCGTATATGTCTGGTCGCCTACTATTACACGGCTTTGACCGGAAACATATTCGGCGTATTCACTATAACCGTTGTTATAATCCGGACGCATAACATTTAAATAGCGAACATCTTTAAATTCTTCTGTAATTTTCATTGTAATATAGACATACAAATCGGTAGGATTTCCGTAACCGAGACGGTTTTTGAGTTGTAACTTCGTGTTGGCTCCGTCAACAGTTATGGGGGTGGGATGTTTGCCATCGTTAATCTGAATAATTGTATCCGGCGAAAAAGTTATAACCACATCAGATAAATTAACATTGTTATAACTATGTCCCCAATAGCCGCCCATGTCCTGCCAATTGTAAAGTTGTATTGAACTTGAATTCGAATAAATTTGCACGTAGCTCGCACTATTCTGCCAACCTATCGGGTAAGGAACCCCGTCCACGGTTATCGTTCCCGATAAAAATGAAATGTCCCAATATCCGATAGTGTCAGATTTGACGTATAATCCGTTGCCGGTAGGAATATAATTATTGTCCGTACCCGCTTTAAACGGTCCGCTACCGTTGAACATCACTTCAACATTGGAAATTTTCACGGTTGAATCGTTAAAAGATACATTTTCATTTATTCTCATAGCGTCAACTCGGCTGCCGTTTATATCAAGCGGCTGACCGCCCTCAAAGAAATGAATCATGCCATTGTCATAGAATTTCATATCCAAATCGTCGCTGAGTAAAGTAACTCCCGCTATTTTCCCGTCTTTGCCGAAAAAATAAGCCGCCTTTTGAGTCGCGCCCGCTGAACGTATTCCCAGATAATCGGGGATTCCGTCTTGGTCATCGTCTATCAGTATGACGTTTTCCCCATCAATCGGAAGTTCCATTTCGGGAAGCAGCGCGTGATTACTTCCGTTATTGGTGAATGCGGATTCCAATTCATGGTGTATATTCGCCGCCAGAACTCCGTCGTTTATTTTATACAGATACATGCTCGAACCGTTGAATGAACCGCCCATTGTCTGGTCTGTAAATTTAATGAGCAGGACGTAGCCGTGAATATATCCTTCTTCGTCTATACCCGCGTTTATGAGATAGCCTACGGAACTCAACGTATGGAGGTCGATATTCATCGCATAAATATCATATCCGTAGGATTTTTCACCGCCGCTGGTTTCGGGGTAGAGTAAAAAGTCGGTGTACGCTTTTTCACCGTATCCCATGAATACGATGTCGGTGTTGTCGCCTTTTTCAACTATACTGATATGCTCGTCGAGATGATGGACGTTTCTCCATGAACCGCCTTTGAGCAATTCTGTAATAGTGGTGAGGTTTTTTGAAATCGATTGATTTTCCTCAATAGGGAAATACGGTCGTTTATCGTTAAACCTTGGGTTGTCCGAGGCGTATCCCCCGTCGATTACGTCGTAATGGTCGTAAACGAACCAATTATTCCAATCCCTGATGTCTATATCCACGCTGTTGTCCGCCTGGACCTTGATAACCGCGGGCGAACCGGGAAACATTGGCAATAACGCGAATATGATTGCAAACGCAAGCACAGACGCGATCATCTGCCGGATTTGCTTCGTTTTTAGTTTTTTCATGATAAATTTTACCTCCGTTTTGCATTTAAGAATTAACAAAATATTTTTTTATATAAACATTATTTATTATACCCCAAATTATACTTTCAGTCAAGTAAATTTTATGCAAAAAAGGGGTAATTAAGCATTAAAGAAACATAAAGATTGCATAAAAATTTTGTGTAAAAACCGGTGATTTTGTCCGTAGAATGTGAAACTTCCTGTGTTACGGGATATAAAGCCTTTTAAAACACGCGAAAAAAATAAATATAATCGTCTTAACCTCTTGACAAAGCATAAACAATATGCTATTATGTTTATAATATAATAATTATCAAAGGAGATTTGTTTATGAAAGGCAGAACAGAAAACGCGTCTGCGCTTGATTTGAAGAACGGATATATATTAAAAGAGAGAAATATCGACAACGCGAAGTTATATTCGTGTTTATTTTGCCCCGCGCAATTTGACGCCGAGGATATATATACATTCGGTAAAATCAACGTCACCGCACAAAAAGCGATAAGACTGCACATACAAAAAGAACACGGGGATGTTTTTAATCAGCTTCTCGCGGAAGATAAATCAAAAACAGGGCTTACGGATACGCAAAAAGAATTTCTCGAATATTATTTCGCGGGAATGTCCGACGCGGAGATAGCAAAAAAAATGAATATATCCGCTTCAACCGTGCGGTATCAGAGGTATAACTTCCGCGAAAAAGCGAAACAGGCGAAATATATACTCGCAATGTCTGAACTTCTCGAAGAAAGAGAAAAAAATCCGATAAATCCTGTCGCAGAAGTTGACGAAAACACAAAAACGCTCGAATCACTTTTTGAATCTCTCTCGCCTCTTGTTTTAAAAACTTTCAACATGAAAAAGAAAAAAGAGGAAAAAAGGCTTGTAATATTAAAAACCATACTCGGTCAGTTTGAAAAAGGGATAAAATACAGCGATAAAGAAGTGAACGCGATATTGAAAGAAATCTACGAAGATTACGCGACAATACGCCGCAGTCTTATAGATTACGGATTCATGGACAGAACGGGGGATTGCCGTGAATATTGGGTGAAATAGTTTGTTTAAAATTATATCTTGAATATTTTTTATTTTTGGTGTATAATTTATACAGGGGGCAGGGTTTCTATTCCCGCCCCTGTATTTTTATAATATTGGAGATGATATTAGATTTGTCCGATAAAAAAATAGATATCGCGAAAAGAACCGTTGAAAATCATATGGATTTTTTACAATGCCCGTTATGTTCAGCCTCTTTTGGATTTGAGGATTCTTTTCCGTATTCACTTAAATGTAAAAATAACCATACTTATGATATATCAAGAAAAGGCTATATAAATCTTTTTAACGGCTACACTAAAATAACAAAAACATATGATAAAATATTATTTTCAGCCCGTAAAATCATATCAGCCGCAGGATTATATGACGGATTATGTCAAAAATTATATGATATAATAAAAAATTTAAATCCCGTTTCAATTTTAGACGCGGGCTGCGGCTGCGGTAATCTTACCGTCGATATATTTCAAAATACGGCTAAACCGTCAACTTTTGCCGTTGATTTATCCAAAGACGGGATAGATTTCGCCGCTTCGGATTTTTGTTCCGATAATCTTTTATGGATTGTAGGGAATTTAAATAATCTGCCGTTGTCTGATAATAGCGCCGATATTATATTAAATATTATGTCCCCTGCGAATTATGCCGAATTTATCAGGGTTTTAAAACCCGACGGGATATTATTGAAAGTCCTCCCGGATTCGGATTATTTAAAAGAGCTGCGTCATTTTATATATAAAGAAAATGATAAAAACGAATACTCCAACAAAGATGTTTTATCAAATCTCGCTGAAAATATGACGATAACCGATATGATTGACGTAAAATATAAACATAAAGTAAAAGCGGGGCATATTTCTTCGCTATTTGACATGACCCCTTTGACGTCAAGTATAAACGAGCGTGAGAAAATCAAAAATGAGTTGACAGAATCGACAGAAAAAACAGGTTTTGAAGTTTCGCTCGCGTTTAAAATCGCGGTGTGTAAAAAAACAAAATAAAAAAACAGAGGTTATTTATGAATTTTACAGGAATAAATATAACAAACCCGTGCGTTTGCGGGAAAAATCATGAGAGTACGACAAAAAATATACTTATACAAAAAAATATAACGCCGAATCTTATTGATTATATAAAACAAAATTTCGGAACTGCCGCAAAAGGCTGTATTATCTGTGATGACAACACATATAAAGCGGCGGAAAATATGATACAATGTCTTGCGGGTTTCTGTGATATTATTAAATTAAACATAAAATCACATCACGCAGACGAGTTTATGGTTGAGGATTGTGAAAATATCCTTAAAACCAAACCTGATTTTGATTATTTTATCGCTGTCGGAACGGGGACACTTCATGATATTACGAGAATTATATCACACAGAAAAAATGTCCCGTTTATATCATATCCGACCGCACCGAGTGTTGACGGTTTTGTTTCGGGGATTGCTCCCGTCACAACAAAAAACGGCATGAAAATAACGCTTTACACAGTTGCGCCTGTCGCGCTTTTCGCGGATATTAACGTTATCGCGACTGCCCCGAAACGTCTTGCCGCGTCGGGTACAGGTGATATACTCGGCAAATATATCGCGCTCGCCGATTGGCGTATCTCAAATTTATTGGTTGATGAATATATCTGTGAACCGATAATCGAAAGTGAATATTTCGCGCTGGATAAAGTCAAAAAATCGCTTGCGGAATATGATAAAAACAAAAGCCCCGATAGTTATGAAATTTTCTGCGCGGATTTACTCGAAGCCCTCGTTATATCGGGGTTGTGTATGCAGTATACGGGGAATTCAAGACCTGCGTCCGGCGCGGAACATCATATCGCGCATTTTTGTGAAATGGGTATATTACTGTCAACCGATTGTTTACACGGTGAAAACGTCGGCGTCGGCACGATTTTATGCGCGGGTTTATATCATAAATTCGCGGAATCCAAGAATATTGAATACATTGATTATTGTGAAGAAGATGATTTTGTTAAAAAATATTTCGGCAATCTTTATGATATGATATTAGAAGAAAACAAACCGCATACAATAAAAAATGTAACTCCCGATGATTTTTACAATAAATTGGACCGGATAAAAAATATCGTCTCAAAAATCCCGTCACGGGAAGAACTCGCGGGATTTCTGGGTATTCCTGGCGGTATAACCAATCTTGACGGAATCGGCGCATATAATATTAAATGTGACAAAAACGAGATAGAGCCGCTTGTATTTAAACTCGCGCCGTGTATAAGAGACAGAATAACCCTGCTTAAACTTATGAAACGTATTAAATTTTAATTATAATTCAAGAGGTGGATTAACAATTGAACTATACTGATTTACATTGTGATACAGCTTATGAAATATACAAAACCAAAAGTGAGCTGTATAAAAATAATCTCCATATAGATATGGAAAAATCAAAGATATTTGAAAAATATTCGCAGATATTCGCGATATGGTCGGATAACGAAAAAACAGACGATGAAAATTATGATGATTTTTTCAAAATCAGAAATTATTTTATCGAAAACATTTCCGAAAATGATATAATTTTATGTAAAAACGGTTTGGAATACAACGAAAGTAAACATCAAAACCGCACTTTTCTCGCGGTTGAGGGCGGTAAACTTTTAGCAAACGATATATCGAGATTAAATGTTTTATATGAAAATGACGTTAGATTTTTAACTTTGGTCTGGAACGGAGTCTGTGAGATTGGAGGAGCGTTTAACACAAGCGAAGGTTTGACGGATTTCGGGAAAGAAGTCGTAAAAACCTGCGAAAAACTGGGGATTATCGTTGATTTATCCCACGGCTCCGACAAAACGGTTTCCGATGTGTTTGAGATAACAAATAAACCCGTTATCGCGACACATTCAAATTCACGCTCTGTTTTTTATCACAGAAGAAACCTCACAGACGAGCAGTTTTACGAGATAAAAACACGCGGCGGAATCGTCGGGATAAGTTTATGCAGGGGACATGTGAGCGATGAACCGGTGAATATATCGGGGGTTATAAAACATATCGATTATTATATGTCACTCGGCGGTGAAAACACCGTTTGTTTCGGTTGTGATTTCGACGGGGCGGAGATTCCCGACGGGGTTGTAAATATATCGGGCGTAAAAAATATAATCTGCGAATTGAAAAAAATAGGGTATGACGATACGCTTATCGAAAATATTATGTATAAAAACGCCGATAATTTTTTGTCGAGGAATTTGTAAAAGTGTTGGGGAAAAATGCGGATGAATGTACAAGATTGTATGGGGAGACAAAAACACCCGTCACGCGGTTTTTGCGCGGTTTTGTCGGGATTTTGTGACATCGCCGCGCGCCACCCTCTTTACGAAAGAGGGCAAGTCGTCAGCCGTGCGGATTTTCGCGGAGGGGTGCAATATGCGGCGTTTTTACGATAAAATTTCGGGCGTTTTACCCTAAAATTCAAGGAGATTTTACAACCATGAGTTATAATATTTGCAAAGTTGAGGCAATACGAAAAACAATCAATGATATGTTAAACGCAGTTGATGACGATAATCGTCGCAACACTTTTTATATACATTTATACGGTGTTGCGAATTTCGCCGCGTTATTGGCGTTAAGACGCGGATTTGATGAAAAATTGGCGTATATCGCAGGATTATCCCACGATATTTCATTGCTTGAATTTCCCGATGATTATGAAAATCATTGCAAAAAAAGTTCACAGATGACAAAAGAAATTTTGACAAATATAAAATTATTTACGGAAAATGAAATCGATATTATAACAAACGCGGTTTTACATCACAATGATATTGACATTATACATTCGCCTTATGATGAAATTTTAAAAGACGCGGATATTTTTCAACCGTTTATCAATGATATACCGAAACCGCCGTTTCTTCCCGCAAAACCACGGCTTGGAAAAATAATATCGGAATTAAATATCCCCCTGAAAATATAAATTTATAAAATATAAAACGGAGTATAAAAAACATGGGAAACATCAAATACACAAGCACGAGAAATACAGATGAAGCAAATCAATTCGCTTCCGCGCAGGTGATAAAACAAGGTATAGCCAATGACGGCGGTTTATTTATGCCGACTGTTATTGTTAGAATTGATGAAAAAACGCTCGCGGATTTTTCAAACCAAAGTTATGAGGAAATTGCGGCTTATATATTATCTTTATATCTTACCGATTATTCAAAATCAGATATAACAGATATAGCAAAACAGGCTTATTCAAAATCAAATTTCCCCGACGGCGCGGCGAAAGTCACGAAAGTTACCGATAAAATAAATGTACTTGAATTATATCACGGTCCGACTTCCGCGTTTAAAGATATGGCTTTGCAGATTATGCCGTTATTGCTCAAAAAAGCGTTTGATATTACAGGGGAAAAAAGAAAAGCGTTGATACTTGTGGCAACTTCGGGTGATACGGGTAAAGCCGCGCTTGAAGGCACAAAAAATATCGACGGTATAAATACCCTTGTTTTTTATCCCAGAGACGGAGTCAGTGAAGTTCAGATTGCAAATGAATACACAGGAAGGCAATAATGTTGATGTATGCTCTGTTGTCGGCAATTTTGACGATTGTCAGACAGGGGTTAAAAATATATTCAGCGATATTGAAATAAAAGAGACGGCGGAGAAAAACGGTATATTTTTTTCCAGCGCAAATTCAATAAATTTCGGCAGATTAATTCCGCAGGTCGCGTATTATTTTTACGGATATTCCGAAATGGTAAAATCGGGCGAAATAAAATTCGGTGAAAAAATAGATATATCCGTCCCGACAGGGAATTTTGGAAATATTCTCGCGGCGTATTTCGCGAAAGAAATGGGACTTCCTGTTGACAAATTAATTTGCGCGTCGAATAAAAATAATATTCTGACTGATTTTTTTGAAACGGGAATATATGATATAAACCGTAAGTTTTTTACAACAATGTCGCCGTCAATGGATATATTAATTTCATCGAATCTTGAAAGATTATTATTTTTATTGCAGGGTGCAAAAGAAAATATAAAATATATGTCGGACTTAAAAACCACAGGTAAATTCACCGTAAGCAAAAAATTAAAACAAAAACTCGACAAAGATTTTATCGGTGATTTTTCTTCTGAAATAGATACCGGTATAACGATAAAAAAAGTTTTTGAGGAATATAAATATCTTATAGATACACATACGGCGGTAGCGTTTAACTGTGCAGAAAAATATTTATATGTGACAAAATCAGATAAAAAAATGCTTGTGGTATCAACCGCAAGCGCGTATAAATTCGTGAGTGATGTATATTGTTCATTGACAGGTGAAAAATCCGCCAGCGAATTGGATTTGAGGTTTAAACTTCGTGATTACACAGGTGTAAAAATCCCGAAAGCGTTGGATGAGCTCGATAAAAAAACCGTGAGATTTAATAAAACGGTTGAGATAGATAATATGAAAGATTATGTTTTAAAAAAGTTATTAAACATATAAAAAAATTATGGAGGAGTTATTTTATGGATATTGCGAAAAAAATTCTAACAAAAGAAGAAGCAGATAAGCTAACAGGTGAACTTGTTTACATACCGTATGGATATACTGAAATAGGAGAGAACACGTTCGAAAAGCGTAAAGATTTGACATTTGTGGTAATATCAGAAAGTGTGACAAATATTGGGGAAGAAGCATTTAAATGGTGTCGCAGTCTAAAAAGCGTAAAGATACCTGATAGCGTGACGAGTATTGGTACTTGGGCATTTTGCAATTGTGGAGGTCTAAATAGTATAGAGATACCTGAAAGTGTGACGAGTATTGGTAAGGGAGCGTTTGCTGGGTGTAGCAGTCTAACGAGTATAGAGATACCTGACAGTGTGACGAGTATTGGTGACGGAGCGTTTTATGGATGTAGCAGTCTAACGAGTATAGAGATACCTGAAAGTGTGACGAGTATTGGTGCGTTTGGTGGGTGTAGCAGTCTAACAAGTATAGAGATACCTGACAGCGTGACGAGTATTGGTGACGGAGCGTTTGGTGGGTGTAGCAGTCTAACGAGTATAGAAATACCTGACAGCGTGACGAGTATTGGTGACGGAGCGTTTGGTGGGTGTAGCAGTCTAACGAGTATAGAAATACCTGACAGCGTGACGAGTATTGGTGCAGGAGCGTTTGCTAAGTGTAGCGGTCTAACAAGTATAGAGATACCTAACAGCGTGACGAGTATTGGTGCAGGAGTGTTTAGTGAATGTAGCAGTCTAACAAGTATAGAGATACCTGACTGCATGACGCATATTGATGCGTTTTATGGATGTAGCAGTCTAACGAGTATAGAAATACCTGACAGCGTGACGAGTATTGGTAAGAACGCGTTTGCTAAGTGTAGCGGTCTAACAAGTATAGAGATACCTGACAGTGTGACGAGTATTGGTGACGAAGCGTTTAGGGAATGTATAAAGCTAAAAAGCATAAATATGTCACGCAATATTACGACTATTAGTAAGAAAACATTTAGCGGGTGTAGCGGTCTAATAAGTATAGTGATACCTGACAGTGTGACGAGTATTGGTGACGGAGCGTTTAGTGAATGTATAAAGCTAACGAATATAGTGATACCTGACAGTGTGACATATATTGCACCATACGATTATCCTCATCGTGAGGCGTTTGACAGTTGCTATAAATTAACCTTTCATTGTTCCGAAAATTCGTGTGCCCATAAATACTGCTTACGACACAATAGACAATATGAAATTATACCCTAATAATTTTCAAAAAAAGGGCGGGGTTCTCCGCCCTTACATAATCTTTATTTCAATTCTCTCTCTTTAAACGTCGCGCAGACTGTGTCTGTACTCGAAGTCGCGTAAGTCGGTCCGACGTTTATTTTATTCGCCGTGCAATAATTATCGCCGTCGTGATATACGCAGTTTTTCGCATCGCAGCTTATTCCCTGAATGTGTTTCGGGATTTCAGATTTCATATTAAAAATACTCATGTTTTTTAACTCCTGTTAATATAAAAAATTATTTATTTCATCAATAGTTAATTTTCCCATGGATTTATAAATTTATACACTTTTTTCAAAAAATACAGAATTTACAGAAATTTCGGAGATAATATAAAAAATGTCGGTTTTTGTTATAGCAGATACACATTTATCACTTTCGGTTGATAAATCAATGGAACTTTTTAAGGGACGCTGGAAAGATTATATTGAAAAATTAGAAAAAAACTGGAATAATATTGTTACCCCGACGGATAATGTTATAATTGTCGGTGATATATCATGGGGTATGAATTTTAACGAATGTGAAAAAGATTTCGCGTTTATAAATAATATTTTAAACGGGACAAAATATATAGTTAAAGGCAACCATGATTATTGGTGGTCAACTATGGCGAAAATGAATAAATGGCTTGAAGAAAAAAAATTTGATACGATAAAATTTGTACATAATAATGCGTATTTATGTGAAAATATAATAATCTGCGGGACACGCGGCTGGTTTATCAGTGATGACGAGGACGAAGACGGTATATCCGAAGCTGAAAGATTCAACAAAAAAATCTTAAACCGAGAAGTTTGCCGGCTTGATATATCAATTCAGGCGGCGAAAAAAATAAAAAAATCCAACCCCGAAAATGATATTGTCGCTTTTATACATTATCCCCCGGTTTACGGTGATTATGTGTGTGATGAAATCGTTGATTTACTTGAACGTGAGGAAATAAAAAAATGTTATTTCGGTCATATTCACAACGTAAACGCGGGGAAAATCAAAAAAACGTACAAAAATATAGATTTTGAGATTGTTTCCGCGGATTATCTGCGGTTTACACCGATAAAAGTGTTTGTGTAGTAACAAAAAATTTTCAAAAAAACATTTGCAAGATTTAATAATATGTGATATAATGTTAAAATATAAAAATATACTAAAATAAACCACACGAAGGAGTTATACCCATGAGTTTAAAAAGTGTTGACACATCAGAAAAAAATACGGCTGTACTTGAAATTGAAATAGATAAAGCATTGTTCGCCGATACGGTATCTAAAATTTTCCGTTCAAAAGCCGCAAGTCTTACCGTCCCCGGTTTCCGTAAAGGAAAAGCCCCCAGAGTTATAATCGAAAAAATGTATGGTAAAGGCATTTTTCATGAAGATGCTTTAAATGAGTTATTACCGCAGGTTATCGATGACGCAGTTACGGAATCAAAAATCAAACCCGTATCCAGACCCGAAATTGACGCGGACGAAATAAACGCGGACAACGATATAATTATTAAAGCGAAATTTACCGTAAAACCCGAAGTTACAATATCAAATTATAAAGGACTTGAAGCGTCCAAAACAATTATCAACGTTTCGGATGAGGATATAGATAAAGAAATCGCGAAAGTGCAGAAAAGAAATGTCCGCAGTATCGAAATAACCGATAGAGCCGCGCAGTTAGAGGACGAAGTCGGTATAGATTACGAAGGATTTATCGCTGATGTTCCGTTTGACGGCGGAAAAGGCGAAGACCATAAACTCAAACTCGGTTCAGGTTCATTTATCCCCGGATTTGAAGAACAGATAGTCGGGAAAAATATCGGCGACGAATTTGACGTTACCGTTACATTCCCCGAAGATTATCATGGTGAGGAAGTAAAAGGCAAAGAAGCGATATTTAAAGTTAAATTAAATTCGATAAGATTTGAGGAACTCCCGGAACTCGACGACGAATTCGCGCAGGACGTTTCGGAATTTAACACATTTGAAGAATACAAAGCCGACGTAAAAATGAAAATAAAAGAGAGCAACGACAAACGCTCGGAATATGTTGTTGAAGAACAGCTCGTTGACGGAATCGTCGCGAATCTTGCCGCTGATATTCCCGAAATTATGATAACAAACGAAGTTGACAATTTATTCAACGATTACGCGTACAGAATGCAGAGTCAGGGAATCGACATGGAAATGTACATGAAATATACGGGTATGACTGTTGAAGCTATACGCGCGCAGTTTAAAGACAACGCGGAGAGACAGGTTAAAACAAGACTCGCGCTTGAATATATCGTCGCTGCTGAAAACATTGAAGCAACAGAAGAAGATATAGAAAAAGAATATGACAAAATGGCTGAAATGTATAAAATGGAAAAAGAGCAGTTGAAAGAACGCGTTGACGCGAATATAATAAAAGAAGATTTAGCCGTAAGAAAAGCGGTTGAGTTTGTCAAAGAAAACGCGGTTATAACAGAAGTTGAAAAATCATTGAAAGAATTTGAAGAAGAACTGCACGAACATGAACACAGTCACCACGACCACAGCCATCATGACCACGATGACGACTGCGATTGTGATGATTGTAACGATTTTGACGACGATGACGATTATTTCGACGATGACGAAGAAATAGAAGAAATCGAAGTTGAAGCGAAAGAAATTGAAGGATAAAGCGAATAAACAGGTTTATACTGTGAAATAATTAAATAATACGCATAAACTTATTTTATAAGGCGGGATTTTCCCGCCTTAAATAAAAAACAAAAAATTCTCAAAATTATAACAAGGAGGAATTTTTATGGCATTAGTACCGATGGTAATTGAACAGACAAACAGAGGAGAACGCTCCTATGATATATTTTCCAGACTGTTGAATGACAGAATAGTATTTTTAAGCGAAGATGTAAACGATGTTACGGCAAGTCTTATTGTCGCGCAGCTTTTGTTTCTTGAATCGCAGGACCCTGACAAAGACATAAATTTCTATATAAACAGCCCCGGAGGTTCTATAACTTCGGGTATGGCTATATATGACACGATGAATTTTATAAAATGCGACGTTTCGACGATATGTGTCGGAATGGCTGCAAGTATGGGGTCGTTTTTACTCTCTGCGGGAACAAAAGGCAAAAGGCTCGCTCTGCCGAACAGTGAAATAATGATTCATCAGCCCTCCGTTCACGGCGGAATGCAGGGACAGGCGACGGATATAAAAATTCATTCCGACAGGCTTATTCAGATAAAACGCAGGCTGACGGAACTTTTCGCGGCGAACTGCGGCAAACCGTTTGATGAAGTTGAAAACGACATGGAAAGAGATTATTTCCTGACCGCAGAAGAAGCTCTCAAATACGGTATTGTTGATAAAGTAATTGATAAAAGAATGTAAATGAATGATATGGATATTAAAAAATTATTGGAACAAATGGAAAAAAACAGTATACGGGTAAATTACGACAAGCAATCCGATGCGGAAATTCCCGTCGGGTGTTCCAAAATCGGCGGAAAACCCGATTTACCCGCGAATTTTGAATGGTTTTATTATGAGGGAGAATCTTACGACGATATAACCCAAAATCGCCCCTTGACTTTTCTCGCACAGATAAATTGCGAAGAAGTAAAAAAATATGACAAAGATTCTTTGCTCCCATCAAAAGGTATTTTGTATTTCTTCTATGAACTCGCGACAATGACATGGGGATTTGACCCGAAAGATAAAGGCAGCGCGAGGGTTTATTATTATACGGGCGAAATATCGAAACTTAAACGTACCGATTTTCCTGCGGATTTATCGAAAGAATATATATTTCCCGAAACGCCCGTTACGTTTTCGCCGGAAAAAGAATTGCCCGATTTCGAGGAGTTTCTCGAATTTCACAAAGATTTTGAATATAACCAATGGGATAAATACAATGATGAAAAAAATAAAATAGTAGATGAATATGACGGTAAAACCATAAATAAACTTTTGGGATACGCGAATTTAGTCCAAGGCGGTATGTTATTGAATTGCGAAAAAACAACACACGGTATTTATACCGGTGATTCCGTTGAAATCCCTGATGACAAATTGCGTGAATATGAAGAAAACTGCGTTAAATGGCAATTATTATTTCAGCTTGATTCATTTGAAACAGACGGTTTTGAAATGATGTGGGGCGATGTAGGTCGAATTTATTTTTATATAAATACCGATGACTTGATGAAATTGAATTTTGATAATTGCTGGCTCATTCTTCAATGTTATTAAGTTATTAATTTTCGTCATATATAACAATATCAATAATAAAAATTCAAGTATAAATAAAATAAAAGCCGGAGGAATGAGATAAATGGCAGACAACAATTCGGGGAGAACAAACGGAAATCCCGGCAGAAAAAAGCCGGATTCACCGTATTTCTGCGCATTTTGCGGTAAACTCGAAAAACAAACAAGAATGCTTATAAAAAGCCCGATGGGTATGTTTATATGCGATAACTGCGTTTCTATATGCAACAATATGCTTGAAAGCGAGCTTGAACCCACTATAAGTATGACCGACGGGAAAGAGCTTACTCTTTCAAGTTTACCCAAGCCCGCCGATATAAAAAGCAGGCTCGACGATTATATAATCGGTCAGGACAGGGCAAAAAAGGCTTTGTCTGTCGCGGTTTATAATCACTACAAAAGAATACTTCACAAAAGCGACAACAACGTTGAGATTCAAAAGAGCAATATACTCCTGCTCGGTCCTACCGGTGTGGGTAAAACTTATCTCGCGCAGAATCTCGCGAAAATTTTAAAAGTCCCGTTCGCTATATCCGACGCTACGACATTGACCGAAGCGGGATATGTAGGCGAGGACGTGGAGAATATACTCCTGCGTCTTATCCAAGCCGCCGACCATGACATCGCTATGGCGGAAAAAGGGATTATATATATCGACGAGATTGACAAGATTTCACGAAGAAGTGAAAACCGCTCTATAACCCGCGACGTTTCGGGCGAAGGAGTTCAGCAGGCTTTATTGAAAATCCTTGAAGGGACTGTATCAAACGTTCCTCCGCAGGGAGGACGCAAACACCCGAATCAGGATTTTATACAGATAAACACAGAGAATATACTCTTTATCTGCGGCGGTTCTTTTGACGGTATCGGCGAGATAATCGAGAAGAAAATGGGTTCTTCTGTTATAGGATACAGCGGTAAAATCCAGACAAAAGAGGAAAAGAAACAGAGTAAAATACTCGAAAACGCGGACGCTCACGATATTATAAAATACGGNCTTATCCCTGAGCTTGTCGGGAGACTTCCCGTTATGGTTACGCTTGACGAATTAAACGAAGAAGCGTTTGTCAGAATTTTAACCGAGCCTAAAAATTCTATTATAAAACAGTATAAAAAACTTTTTGAGATAGACGACGTTGAGCTTGAATTTACCGAAGAAGCGTTGAAAGCCGTTGCGGGTCTCGCCTCAAAACGCGAGATTGGCGCGAGGGGACTGCGTTCTATTATAGAAAAAACTTTGCAGGAAGTTATGTTTTCGATACCGTCAACCGCGCATGTTGAGAAAGTTATAATAGACAGGATAAACATCGAGGATACTTCGATAATACCCGAAGTTATAATAAACGAGAACAAAATAAAAAAAGAGAAAAAGCCGCGCGTTGAAAACAGCGATTATAAATTCAAGAGAAAAAACGAAGTTATATAAATAAATTTTATGTGAGGGGCGGCAGGGTTGCCGCCCGTTACTTTAAAGTTATTAAACTTAGGGGAGGAAGAACATCATGAGGATAAAAAATACCGAGATTTATGATTCTTACAGGAAATGTTTTATCAGGGCGGATATAACCGTTGAGGACGGGAAATTTTCCGATATTGTGTATACGGGAAGTTCCGACGGTAAAGTTGAGAGTTTGATTGTTCCGGGGTTTATCGATATTCATACGCACGGAGCGGCGGGGGTTGATATGATGACTTCCGATTGTGACAAACTTGTCGAAATGAGTGAATATTACGCGAAAAACGGCGTGACTTCCATACTTTTGGGTACATCGTCCGAAAGATACGAAGTTATCATGAAAATGATTGAGGAAACAAAAAAAGCGAAAGACAAAGCGAAAATAAATTTTGAGGGGATACATCTTGAAGGTCCGTATATAAACAAAAAAAGAGCCGGCGCGCATGTTATCGAATACATAAGAGACCCGAATATTGAAGAACTCAACGAGATAATGGCGGCTGTTTTGGACTGCGGACTTAAAATGTATATAACTGTCGCTCCTGAACTCGACGGTGCGTTTGAATTAATGGAAGCGGCGATAAAAAGAGGAGCGACGATAACACTCGGTCACACACAGGCAAGCGGCGAAATCGTAAAAAAAGCCATTAAAATTGGCTCGCGTTCTTTCACGCATTTGTTCAACGCTATGCCGCAGATACATCACAGAGACGCGGGAGTTGTCGGAACCGCGCTTATCGGTGACACATATGTTGAAGTAATCTGCGACGGGATTCATTTATGCCCCGAAGTCGTAAATCTTGTTTATAAAGCGAAAGGCGCGGATAAAGTAATTCTGGTGAGTGATTCAATGGCGGCGGCGGGACTTTCTGAGGGTGAATATAATCTCGGCGCGACAAAAGGCGTTATGATAGAAAACGGCAAAGCGTTCATTCGAAATTCCGACGGAAGCGAGACAATTGCGGGAAGTACGACGAATTTATATCAGGAGCTGAACAATTTCACGAAATTTACGGGACGGAGTTTTGAGGAACTGCTTGTCGCGGTGACAAAAAATCCCGCCGAGTGTATTGGTATTTTTGACAGGAAAGGCTCGATTGAAACGGGAAAAGACGCTGATTTTGTTGTTTTGGATAAAGAAGATTACAGTATAAAAGAAGTTTATGTAAGCGGGAAGAAGATAATATGAATATATGCGTTGTGCGTCATGGTGAAACCGATTGGAACCGCGCGGGTAAATGGCAGGGCAGAGAAGACATACCGCTCAACGAAACGGGTAAACAACAGGCGGAATATTGCGGTGACACGTTAAAACACAAACAATGGGACGCGATATTTTCAAGTCCTTTAAAAAGAGCGAAAGAAACAGCGGATATTATCGCCCAAGCAGCTAATATCCCAAGTGTTGTTACCGTATATGATTTAATTGAGCGTGATTTGGGGGCGGCATCGGGATTAACTCCCGAAGAACGCAAAAGATTATTCCCCGACGGTAAATATCCGGGTATGGAAAACTGGGACAGATTAAAAAACCGTGTACATAAAGCGATATTAAAATGCACAGATAAATCAAACGGCGGGGATATAATAATCGTTTCGCATGGCGGCTCTATAAATTCCGTCCTCGCGCATTTGTCAAATCATAAGATTGGCACGGGTAAAACGCCCTTGCGAAACGGGTGTTTTACAATGCTTGAATATGCCGGCGGGGTTTTGAAAATCGTGTATTATAATAAATCGGTGGGCGAGGTTGATTTTGGGTAGGGCATGGCATCCCTGACGTGCCGCGGAATCTGATTTCATGCGATTTTATGCGAGATTTCGTCGTTTCAACCCCTGACCCTCTTTGCGAAACAATGTCAACAACTTAAGGAAATATGACAAAATTTTCGTTAGAGGTGTTCGTTTCGCATTTTTGAATTAACGCAAATTTAAGGCACATTTAAGGTATTGGCATAAACGGTCTCTGACCGTTTATAAAATCAAAAATCCTTAAGTTGTTGACATTGTTTCGCTAAGAGGGCAAGTCGTCAGTGTGCGTTATTTCGCACGGGATAAAATATAACGATTTATAAATATTATGGTAGTGTGAAAAATGGTAAAAATCTCGAAAGTCCTGCAAAATTCAAAAGCCTGTAAAAATAACATAATTGACGGTGATATTATTTTATCTGTCAACGGTCATGAAATAAACGATGTTATAGATTACAGGTTTTATCTTTGCGAAAGTAAAATATCTTTATTAATCAAGCGTGATGAAAATATATTTGAAGTGACGTTTAAAAAATCAATGTACGCGGATATTGGGCTTGAATTTGACACTTATATGATGGACGAAAAAAAGAATTGCAAAAACAAATGTATTTTCTGTTTCGTTGACCAGCTCCCGAAAAACTGTATGCGCGAGACTTTATATTTTAAAGACGACGACGAACGTCTGTCTTTTCTGCACGGTAATTATATAACCCTCACAAATCTTGATGATTCGCATATCGAAAGAATTATTCAGATGAGAATTTCACCGATAAATATATCGGTTCATACGACAAACCCCGATTTGCGCGTTAAAATGATGAAAAATAAACGTGCGGGTGAAACTCTTAAATATATAAAACAATTAGCCGACGCGGATATAAGTATAAACGNGCAGATTGTTTTATGTAAAAATATAAANGNCGGGGAAGAACTTGAACGCTCTCTTACGGATTTATGCNNNNTTTATCCGTCAATGCANAGTATNGCGGTTGTACCGAGCGGACTTACAAAATATCGCGNGGAAAACGGATTATACAAACTCACGCCGTTTGAAAAATCCGACTGCGAAAAAGTTATTGANACAATAAATAAATTCGGCGAGGAAAATTTAAAAAAATTCAATTCGCGTTTGGTTTACTGCGCGGACGAATTTTATCTCAAAGCGAAAAAAGAAATCCCCGACGGTGAATATTATGAGGATTATCCGCAGTATGAAAACGGCGTCGGAATGATTAGAAGTTTCTGCGATGATTTTTACGCGAGCGTTAATCTTGAAACGCTGCCGAAAAAATTCGAGCAGCCGCGTAAAGTTTCCGCAGTTACGGGAGAAGCGGCATATGCCGTTATAAAAACACTTGCGGAGGATATAGTGAAAAAATGCGGATATTCTTCCGGTTTATCCTGTACGGTTTATAAAATAGAGAATAATTTTTTCGGCAAAGATATAACCGTCGCGGGACTTGTCACGGGCGGGGATATTATAGAACAGCTTATGCCGTATAAAAACAATCTCGGCGACGAATTGCTAATTCCCGCGGTAATGCTCAGACACGAACGCGATTTATTTTTGGATAATATAAATATCGAGGATATAGAAACCGCGCTTGATATAAAAGTCAGAATAGTTGAACATGACAACGCGGGGGATTTCATAAACGCCGTGACAGGGATTGTCTGAAATAATATAAAGGCATAAAAGCATAAAAAATTGGGGGATTCGTCATGAATCCCCCGTTTCGCGTTTTATTTGTCTTTTTTTGTATATTGTTTGAAAATCTGATTGCCGTATACAGCCACACCCGCACATAAAATCCCCTGTACAAATCCTGTAATCAAAGCGTGAGCGACATTTTCACCGGACATCACCAGAATATATACGCAGGAAAAAACAACGCTTACACCGCCCAAAATCAACGGTATATGCTTGTCACCAACAAAACTCGCCTTTAAAAAATTCCCGATTATGATTAATACAGGTACAAAAACCAACAATTCGGGCTTGATAAAATTATTCAAATCCAAAACATTATCCATTTTCGATATTCTCCCTCTCTATGACTTTTTTATTTACTTTCGTCAAATCTTTCACGTTAAACGCTGTGCATATGCCTTTTAAATCAAGGACGGCTCTGTCGTTTTTCAACTGGTCAACTTTAAATGTGCGTTCATATACAAACGCCGCAATATTTACACCATCATATGATTTCGCGTTTTTGTTGACTTTGACAATATCACCGACTTTTATTTTTACCGACGGCGGCGGCGTTACAGGCGGCGGAGTTTCTGCTCCTGTTTCCGGTTTTGATATTATAGGTTTCGACAAATCGACAAAATCCCAGTTCATATCGACATTTCCCGATATACCGTCAATTTTCCCCGTACCCGAATACTGCCAGACAGAAACTTTATCATCAACAGCAGACGGGCGGTTTTCTGGATTCGGCGGATAATGCGCCTGCCATAACGGATATACGCCGAGTATACGTTTCATATCAATAAAATTATTCCGCCAGTTTGTATTTGTATATAACGCCGCCTCATATCCCGCCGCTTTGATTCTCTCACAAAACGCGATTATCATATCCGTGAGAATTTTTTTACCGAGTTTTGTCTGTGAATTTTCTTCCAAATCATACGCGACAGGATATTCAAGTGATTTGCCTTTTATCAGAGATAAAACAAAATCTGCTTCCTGTACCGCCTGCGTTGTATTTTGCGCGTAACTGTAATGATACGCTCCGACTTTTATTTTCGCCGCTTTCGCGTTTTTATAATTTTTTTCCCAATAAGGGTCAACATAATCCGTAAAATATCCCGCGCGTATAAACGCGAATTTAACGCCGTCCGCATAAACTTTTTTCCAGTCAATATCACCCTGCCATTTTGATACGTCAATCCCTTTTATTTGATTTATTTGCTGTGCCACATTTTTTCCCTCCCTCTGTTTATAAAACAACCCTGTAAAAAAGGGTTCATTATATATTATTCGTTTTATTTAAATCCTGACTTTTTCTGTTTACATTTTCAGCGATTACATCGGGGACTTCATTTAAAGAAATAATCCCGTTCTGCACTGATTTTGAATATAAATCAGCGACAAGAATTTCAAGCTGTTCAACTTTTTCATCTAACGATAAATTTTGTCCAACCTCATTCTCATTTTCAACTTCGTTCTCCTGCGGTTCACCTGTTTCAATCCATTCAGACCCAGTCCATTTTGCTCTGTATAACCCGTCCGCAGGGCGTATATTTGTTATATCATCGGGAATCGTTTCGTTTGATTCATCAAAATATTCAACCGCGACAGGCTCAATATAATACCCGTCTTTATCAAATCTGTAATACATATATTTCACTCTTAACCTTTCTGTTTTTTCTGTTTTAAATTAAAAATTTTTTTAATTTAACGCACAAATCCCCGCCATTACGGGTGTTTTTGTCTCCCCGCACAACGTTGTACGTTAATTCGATTTTATTTATTCTANCCCTCNGCGATAAAAGATATATCGTTTATATATTGAGCGGTATTCGTNCCGCCNGANCCNACCGCGCCGAGTGTCACCGCTCCGCTGCTGTTTATNGAACAATAACGGTCATTNGTCCTGTTTGTTCCGTCGGATACCGCGATAAACCTGCGTTCACCGCTCGGTCTGTATCCCGNCGGAAGTGTCGAGATTACAGNNCNGGATGTACTTCCTGCGGTTACATTACCTGATAAATATACGATATTACCAATCTTGCAATACTGNGGCGCGGGTGAACCCGCGACCGCCCCGTTTTGTAATACAAGCGTATCCCATTTATATTCCGTAACATTAATCAATGTACCTGCGGAATCGGAAGGTTTTTCAACAAACCAATTATCGGAGATTTTATTGTCAAACGGCGTTATATTAAATGTCAGCGTTGCGGGAACGGATGTTGAACCGATTTTTATCAAAGTCGCCTGCATTATAATATTGAGCGGAGGACCTCCCACAAGCGCGTATTTCAAATCAAAATTATAATCCGAAAACCCTATTCTCGCTTTGTTTACGACAACAGGACTTGACGACATACTCTCCCACATCATATCATAAACCGCGAACCCGTTATATTGTGTCCCCGGTGTACTTCCCAAAACATTTACCGTGATTCTGTAATAACCTCTGACAAGTTTCGCGAATTTAAAATCCATCGGGACGTTTTGTACAAGCGTCACAGAACTGTACGAAACAGCTTTCGAATTGCCGAGAAGCCCTCTTTTGGTCCATATATTAACTGCGGTTTTTTCAAATGTTTCATATGTATTCGTGTCAAAATACCAGTCGCCGATATTTCCCGAAGTCGTCTGTGGTATACCTGCTCCCGATAACCAGACAGAACCGGGGTCGCCCGCCAAGCCTTTTAAGTTGGGCGTTTCAATCACATTGTCGGAATCGGTGATTTTAAGCGTATATTCTGTCGATGTATCGGTTGAAACTTCCACTTCGGGAGAAAATCCGTTTAAACCGTCAACGCCGTCAATACCGTCCCTGCCGTTTTCACCGTTCTTTCCGTCTTTGCCATCTTTGCCGTCTTTACCGCTTATACCCTGAATCCCCTGAACGCCTTGAATACCTTGTTCACCCTGTTCACCTTTTTCGCCCTGAGGACCGACAGGACCGATTTCCCCCGCGATGGGCGACCATTCGCCGCCGTTTACACTCCATTCCATAATATTGTTACGCTGGCGTAAAAACGGCAGTTTTGTTTCCATACTGTCCCCCGTCGTATATACGGGAATCGCAAACGGCATAACAGGCTCAGGCGTTAATCCGTGGTGATGATACCCAGATTTATGCACGGGTACTGTTTTTGTTTCGGACGTTATGAGCTGTTCACCGTTCATCGCGTATAAAGAAAAGCCGAAAGAGGGACATTTTATCACCTCCGGCGGCACTAAACACCCGTATTCACTTGTTTCTTCGTCCAAAACCACACGTACAAGCATAGGTTTTTTTTGAAATTTTGAGGTTTCATAAAACAACGCGAATTTATCACCCGTCCATTCTTCCGAGAAATCGAATATAAAATTAAGATATTTCACACTTCCCGATACAATTTTATGTTCCCTGTCTGTGGATTCCAAATAGATATTCTGATTGTTTACACTGTACTTAATTGTCAGTTTTTCTGTTTTATCCATTATTGCACTACTCCTTTTTTCATAAATATAAAAAATACACAAAACAAAAAGACAGTATATGACCGCGTTATCCGCGTATCTCTACTGCCTTAATATATTTTAACGATACCATTATAACATATATGAAAGTTACATACAATTACATTTTGGTACATCTTTTATTTTTTTTATTATTTTGTTTTTTGAAATAATAAAAAGCAGATAAAACATTTAAAGTTTTATCTGCTTAGCGTACTGACCCTATTGGGTTGTACAAAATTTTGGCATCGACCTATTTTCCCAGATCGTCTCCAATCAAGTATTTTCGGCGATGATGAGCTTAACTTCCGTGTTCGGAATGGGAACGGGTGGGACCTCATCTCTAATGACACCAAATGTTGTTCGCAATGTTGTTCACTGGGAACATTTAATATTATACCAGAACACGACCTGTTTGTCAAGCGTTTTTTTATATTTTTTTTGTTTTTTTTTATATTTGTTGATTTTAACAAATTCAACAGGCTTTGTTGACAAATTTATGTGCATATAGTATAATACGCATATATAAATATTACAATATCAAACAGGGAGTGAATAAATATATTTAAATTCAAGATTAATATAACAATAATAAGGGTTTTTTTACTCTTAACAATAATAACTTTTTTTCTGCCGTTTTTTACAGTTTCATGCGGCACACAGGAAATGACGTTAAGCGGATATGAGTTATCGTCCACGCAAAACGAAAGTATAAAGGCAAACGGGACAAACGCTCTCGGATATATTTTAATAATCCCGTCCGCAGCGATATTATTATTGTCACTTTTTCTGGACAGGATAAAAAAAACGTTTATTTATAATTTGTGCAAAATGATATATTATATTGTGCCGATATTTAACGTTTTCGCTGTGTTTATTATAAGGCACGCGTTAAAAGTAAAAATTCAAAGTGTAATGCAAAGCATGAGTTTAACAAAAATCCCCTTAAAAGTTGATATAAAATTCGGGTTTGTGTGTTATATAATATGTAACGCAGTTGTTTTTGTGTTCGCCGTGATGGATTATTTTAAGGAGAGACGGGAAGAACCAAAAACACCCCATGAGTGAGTTTATATCACTTAACGATACATTGTATTATAAAAAAATCTTTGTTATAATATAATTACAAAACGTTTTTGTATATTTAAACCTATTATAACAGGAGAAATTAACGTGAAAACACCCCGGCTTAAGCAAGCTCAAAAAAAGAGCAGAGTCCCCCCTTGGTAAAAAGACGGATTTTTGAAAAAATTAGCCGAAAGCGGCTTCTGGA
>JGI994J12354_10000394_pt1 | contig 43088 bp, 48 predicted proteins | sample IntmicLarv3ML3BL_FD_12354 | JGI IMG/M metagenome (IMG submission 12354) | reverse complement strand
GGCGTGAATCCGTGCAAATGGGCGAGTATTTATCCAATCTCGATGAATTTTGCGATCAAGAGTTGGGCTACTTTGAAGATTGGTAATAGCTCACTTTCGGATAAAAAGTGAAACAAAACAAATAAACATTATTATGAGAGCAGCATTATTAAGACATCAAGAAAAAAGAGACCGGGCATTAGCACTTAAATGCCCTCTTATAGCAGCGAAGCATCAACGTGAAATAGATAAAATACTGAAAGAAAATGGAAAAGGTATTGAGAATAACAATCGAGGTTGATGAATAAAGTCCATGTTACCCATCATACGGTCAACACAAACAGTGATATGGGAGGTCGTTCCTTTGTCTTTTTCCAAGGCATTTATTTAAAACAATTTTGGCCATTAATAAGAGGACTATAAAAAGAAGAATAAAGATGTATGCAGAAAAAGATTCTAACGAAAAAATAATCATACAAGACATATCTGTAGAGATGGCTGAAGTATTAGTTGACTGCATTTGTCGATACATCAGCGAGGGTGATTGTTCGAAATATGACAAGGAGTTGCGTCGGTTGAAAATCGAACTTGAAAAATTGTATTGAAATGCACGTACCTAAAGATGATGAAAGGCTAATTCTGGATAGAACTGCCGGCAAGCTTATCGATATTATTAGTGAGTTTGTTACGCTCCATAAATCCGGTGCTTCTTATAAAGGCGATTGTCCGTGTTGTGGTGCTGCTAATAAATTAGAAATACATCCGGGCAAAGGTGTTTTTAAATGTTTTGTGTGTAATGGGATCTCAGGCACAAAACCTATTGACTTCCTTATGCGAAAAACGCCCAATATGACATATCCGGAAGCTCTTGAATACTTGGCCAGACATATTGGGCATATTATTCAGGAGCCGGCACGAAATACGAAAAAAAATAAAAGCACCACAAATTCCACAAATTCGAAGAAAAGCTATTGCGACAGAATGCTTGCAGCTTCAGGCCTAACGACAGCGGATGTCTTAGCCTCTGTCTTTAAAAAAGATGAAGCGAATACCACTCTAAAGGCAAGGTCGTTTAAAAAAGGTACGATTAATAATCGAGGCGAAGTCGATAACGACGGTGATGATGCTATTATCTGTTACTATGACCTCGATGGTCTTCCTATCGTCTATGATATATTAGATAAGCACCGTAGACCAACAGGGAAGAGAAGAGAGTATTGTCGCGTCCGCTGGCAGTTCCCGGAAGAGCATCTTGATAAAGATGGGAAACCATCAAAGTATAAAACACCTTATGGTGGTGGTACACACATTTATATTCCTGAACGCTTACGACAGGCATACAAGAGCAAAGATAAGATAGATATGCTCTTTATCCAGGAAGGCGAAAAGAAAGCCGAGAAAGCCTGTAAGCATGGCATTATGTCTGTTGCTATTTCAGGTATCCAAAATATTGGAACTAACGGTCGTCTTCCGGAGGATCTTATCCGGATCATCCAACAGTGCGAAGTGAAAGAAGTTTGCTTCCTGCTCGATGCCGACTGGAACGACATCTCGTCAAACATCAAAATCAATGACCAGGTTGAGAAGCGTCCACGTAACTTCTTTTATGCCGTTAAAAATTTTAAGGATTACTGCAGGAGCTTAAAGTCTCGACAGCTCTATGTTGAGATATACTTCGGCCACGTTAACAAGAACGACGCTGATGACAAAGGCATCGACGATCTCTTAGTCAACACACTCAAGGGAAAAGAAGAGGAGCTGCTGCAGGATCTTAAAGAATTACTCAACCATAAAGAACTGACAGGACAATATGTCAACCTTTATAAAATCACTTCAGCTACAGATCATAAGCTCGAGGAGTTTTGGAACCTTAACCATCCGATTAAATTTGCTGAAGCTCACAAAGAAATACTTCAGAATCTTCCGGAGTTTCGTATTGGCAAGCACGCATGGAAATTTAACGAAGAAGGCGAAGTTGTCTCAGCGCAACCGATTGAGAGCGATGAGCAGTATTGGGAAGAGATAGAGAAAGAGGATCGTAATCATAACCCTTACACTGTCTATAACTTTAACTATGCCCGGTGCTTCCGTTTCCTGCAGAACCGTGGCTTCGGCCGATATCGTAAGATTGATAATTCAGTTTGCCTGATACACTTGGAACCTCCGATTGTCCGGATTGTAGAAGCTCAGGACGTTAGAGACTTTGTAACGGACTTTACGAAATCGATTGCAAGCGAAGCTGTTCTGAACATGATATATAAGGGTGGTCCTCAATACTTGGGACCTGATAAGCTATCCAACATCGACTATATATATCCTAACTTCGAGAATGCTACTCGAGATAAGCAAATGTTTTTCTTCGATAATACCTGTTGGGAGGTTACGAAGTCCGGAGTGCAGGAGTATGACTACACCAAGGTACAAGTGCATATTTGGAGTAACAAAAAACATTCATTCCCGGCAAAGAAGTTACCACCACTTATCAATATCGAGCGAGACCCGACAACTGGACGTTTTAATTATCAGGTCACAGATACAGGCAGCAAATGTCATTTCCTGCAGTTCCTTATCAATACCAGTAACTTCACCTGGAGAAAAGAGAAGCTTAAAGAAGAGCAGCTAAGAAAAACAGGACGAACAGATATTGAGATTCCTGACGATGATATTTTAGATAACATAGAACACCTTCTTTCGAAGATGTCGGCAATCGGATTTATGTTAATGGAAGGGAAAGACCGCTCGGTTTCAAGAGCCGTTGTCGCAATGGATGGAAAACAAAGCGAGGTTGGTGCGAGTAATGGACGATCAGGTAAGTCTATAATCGGTGAGATGTTCAAGCGCGTTATGCCGGCATTTTACATCAATGGAAAAACACGAGACATACAGGCTGATCAATTTCTATGGAACGATCTTACAGAAGGAATGCGCTGCTGCTTCATCGATGACGTTCTCCCTAATTTCAACTTCGAGTTTCTTTTTGCCAATATTACCGGCGATTGGAATGTGAACTACAAAGGAGGGGGGCGCGCTACCTTCCCATTCCCTGTATCACCTAAAATATATCTAACAACAAACCATGCACTCAACGGCGACGGCTTTTCCTTCATGGATAGGCAATGGCTTATCGCTTTCTCAGACTTCTATAACAATACTCATAAACCAACCGATGACTTTGGCGTTATGTTCTTCGATGAATGGGATGGTGACCAATGGAATCTTCATTGGAACTTGATGGCAGAGTGTGTCCAAACATACTTGCGCTTTGGTGTAATAGAAGCTCCCGGCGAACGTCTCGAGGCGCGCCGGTTACGACAACAAATTGGAGAAACATTCATCATGTGGGCGGATGAGTATTACTCTGAGATAAGCAGGCTTGGTAGCAGGCTCACAAGAAAAGAACTATACGACAATTTCAAGGAATATGCTCCGGAACAAAGAAAGTATTGTACAGCAATCAACTTTAAGAAGAAGTTCATCAACTATTGTAAGCTTAAGGGATACATCTTCAATCCGGGTAGATTTGACACGATCTCTGGCCAACCACTCTTTTTTGATCAAGACGGCCGTCCGGACATGGACGACAAAAGCAACGGTGTTGAATATTTCACTTTAGGCGTTCCTACGGTTAATACTTCAGACTTAAACATTTTAGGATAAATAAAAGAATATTACTATGTTTGCAGTGACTTACATAGACAATGGTGGAGAAATCCGCCTGAATGCAACAGGCTTTTTTTATGCCTTGCTGCAAACGATATGCGGTTCTGTACCCCCGTGTGGAGCGTTAATGCGCCCACTGCTGCCATTGTGTATGTGTAAGTCAACGGGAAAGGCAGAACCGTTTTTCTTTCTGCCCACTACAAACAAATTTTATCTGTAATGACTTACACAGAAAAATCAAGTTTGAATGGGATTGATATATCCACATCAAACACGTCCACTCACGAAACGAGTTCTCTTTCTTTCTCCGGTAATCCTTTTCAGGATCTTACTCAGTTCGGTTTCGATTTACACGCTTGCTCCATTCGCTATCGGCGTTCTCGCAATTCTTCCGGCAATACCATCACCGGAGTATTCAATATCTCCGGTCGTGTCACTACAATGGGGGCGAACAGCTATTCGGAGCTAATCCTTTCCATTATTCATAAACAGATGGAGTATCAAACTTACGTCTCCTTATGCCATAAAGCAAAACGTGAACGTAATCGGCAGTCATGGTTAGAGAACCATCCGGAGTATTCAATAAACTAATATTTATTAATTTCAATTTATCAATTATGAAGACAGATTTTTTAACAAAAGTGAATGGAGTTGCCCTTCAAGTGGCAGTAGTAGATGGACAAAGGCTAATTCCAATTAAGCCGATTTGTGAAGCATTAGGGATTGACAGAAAGGCTCAGCAAGACAAACTATCTGAGGACAATTTCCTATCTTCAGTCAGGGTACTCAGTCCCCAAACTGGAGCTGATGGAAAAGAGTACGAAATGGTATGCTTACCACTTCAATACATTTTTGGTTGGTTGTTTACCATCAATCCTAAGAACGTAAAAGAAGAAGCTCGTGAAACCGTAGAGAAGTACAGAACGGAATGCTACAATGCTTTATACAACCAGTTCTTTGGGAATATAAAGAAACAGATCGAGGTTAACGAAATGGAAATTAAATTACTTGAGGAAATCAACGAAATGAATGAGACCAAAAATAAGCTAACAGGAGAGCTTAGAGAGAAGAAAACAAAAGTTCAAAAGATTCGAGAGGCAAGGCTAATCAATGAACCTTCACTTTTCGAATAAAGTAATAGGCTATGGGGAAAAAGCGGAACAAAATAATAGTAGCGGTCAGTTCTTCAGAAGAGGAGCGTCGGAGCATGGTCTGCCGTATTGCTGTGCAGCTTGGCTTTGCACTAACTCCGACAGATGCCGGTAAGATAGTGAAAAGCACTATTCTTGATTATGACCTGATGAATTCATACTTCGTATTTGTTCATACTTGTAACTTGCGTGAGAGTCCTATCACAACACATCGGTTGTATGAATTAGCTGCGCGTGGTGTCGCTGTAGTAATTGGAGTTAAGCGTTTGTATTCAGAACACGAGTTCTTTAGTGACGCTTACTATCCTTCAGATTTTACACGGTTATGATTTTCTAAGATTTCGCCGTCCCCCTCGGCCTCCCCCTTCTTAGTATATAAAAATTTGGTGCAGTTGTGCTTAAGGTTGTGGAAACAGCCAGTACAGCTGCACTAATGTTTTTTAAAGGCTATAAAAGGGGGGAGAGCGATCGTGCAAAGAAACACCGGGACACATATATATATTCTCTTTTTTTTATTTATTCATTTTTGAAAAGAGACTACCCTAAAAAAAGATAAAAAAACTGTGCAGTCGTGCTGTGTCGAAATTTACACGTGTAAATATTTGAAAATTAAATGTTTACAATAGCACTCTTTTAGCACAAAACAGCACAAATAGCACAAAAACAGCACAAACAGCATAGTTGTGCTATTTTCTTCATTCTGGACGGCTTTTGTGCTAAAACTGTGCTGACATATAACCCTGTATATTAAATGGTTACGAGCAATACAGCACAAACAGCACGAAAGCACAGCTTTTTTAGCCATGTTTCGGCAGGGGTGGTATTCAGAGTATTGTTTTTCTATGTTGTATTTATTTAATATCTTTGTTATTAGGTGGTTAAGTATCATTTTAATACTAAAAATAAAACAACGCTATTGATGGTTTGTACAAAAATTCTGATAAAAGAGCATCTAAAAGAGTACATATTGGGCAAATTTAACGAGACACAGAACGGACCGGTAAGGTTTCCTGATAGGTATGAATTATACCACCTTATCTATGATCTGACTGAAACACGTCCTGCCGGAGCTATTGACACTGGTAATTTGGAGATTATTCTTCCGGAGCGACACAACGGAAAAAAAACGGCAACATTCAACTATTTAGGCATTCGTTCACAGCGTCTAATCGAGGATAAGATAGAGACAATGATGTGGGCAGAGGTTCATGATCTGTTAGACTCCGAGAAACACAGACGTGGTCTTCAATATAATGACACGGTCTATAAGTTCATGAAGAGGTATAGTATCGTATCACTGTCAGAAGATGCTTTCCTAAAAAATTTCTATCGCTTCAGGGAGAAGGTTCGCAAGAAGACATTGCGGAGAAATTACAGACCTTCTAAAAGTGTTAAAAACAATTAAAACGGACATTTCTTTTAGTATCTAAAGCGTGTCGATTTGTCCGATTTTGTCGGAAAGTTGGCGGAAGAATGGCGAAGTGTTTAGGTATCAATTAATTAAAAATATCATGAATGAATTTTGTAGCAAAGTAGAAGTTTTTCTTGTTTCCGATGTTCTAAAAGCAAGCCAAACAGAAGTATTTCCTAGGAGCGGAAAAAGTGGTTATACATTTCTTGCAGATGAATTTAACCTTACAGCAAAAGGAAGTGCAACGGAGGCCGGAACGTTATACAATATTGATGAAACGCTGATTATAGAAAAAGTTTCCGACGATATCGCATCCATCTTTCGGACTGAACGTTCTGTTATAATTGCTCTTAACGTTACGAATGGTTCTCGTATCCTGGGTACATTAGAACTGCCGGCAAAGGTCTCCATTACCCAGCAGCTGAACAGGTCACAACTAATATTAAAGTGTAAAAGCTTAATTAGTCCCCTTTAGAAGTCCTTTTTGCCGTATTACGATATAACGTACTTAGCGTTATAAATGTAATACAGATGAATAGTCAACTTAGAGAATTACAATCACTGTTATCTTCCAATGGACGTTTACTTATTACTGACGACGAATATAGGAAGGCCTTATTAGAACTTCTCCCATTAACACAGGGCGCGCTGGTCGGTAATGATTATCCAACTTATAAGAAAATAGTATCGGAAGAGCTTTCGGCTCTTTCTTTAAATAATGATATAAATCTGACAGATCAATACACTGCAGATGATACTCCTGTTAACTCCTTGGCCTATTACCGGATAAAAGGACTTATCACTTCTTCTTATTATTGGCGTTTTTCGACAAAAGAGTTTGAGCAGGATCTTCTCCATGCTGAACAGAATCCCGGCATTAGTTGCCATTTTTTACATATAACCTCTGGCGGTGGTGAAGCATGGTATTTAGACAGATTGTCTGAAACCATGCGTTCGCTATCCAAACCTATCTATGTATTCATAGAAAAGCTTTGTGGTAGTGCGGCATACTATATTGCTTGTCACGGCAGTGTGGTAAAGGCTTTAACGCCAAATGACTTAATAGGGTGTATCGGGACTATGATTAGCTTTTGGAACCTTGATTCATATTTTGAATCTATCGGTTTCAAAAAGATTGAAGAATATGCTACGAAGTCAGATCTTAAGAACAAAAAGTATAATGATCTGAATACTGGGAAACCGAAACAGTTTATCGAAGAAGAGTTGAATCCTCTTCAGGAACAGTTCGAATCCACTGTTCGCGGGTGTCGGCCACAAATAGCAGCTCTCCCTGAAGACCATCCTGTTGTCCGTGGTGAAACCTATATGGGTAACATTGCTCAGGAGGTTGGACTAATTGACGGTATTATAAAATTCGATGAAGCTTTAGAAGAAGCTTATGATTTAGGTATTAAATGGTCCGAAAGTCAACTACAACAAAGAAATCGCGCTCTTTCATTAATATAAAAAGTAAAAAGTATGAATTTTAAGCAAATGTTTTCAGGCATCTTGAGTGCCTTGGGCTTATCCGACAAGGCTAAGACAAACACTCTTTCTGATGAAGATTGGAAAAACATCGATGATTCTTTTAAGGAGAAATATCAGATGTCTATTTCCGAGGCCATGCAGAAGAGTGAGCAAACTGTTCAATTAGAAAGAGAGCGTAGCCAGGCTCTTACTATTATCAACTCAGTTCAGGACGTTACTGATGAAGGTACTGTGGGCGAAGGAGATGGTGAAGGTAGTGAAGGTGGAAATGACTCAGATAACAGCTCTTCTACTAACACAGCACATGAAGATCTTGTTCAAGGAGTAACTGCACTTACATGCAAGGTTAACTCTTTATCTGCTCAAAACACAAAACTTCAACAAACCATTGACAACATGGCACCAAAGGCAACAACAGACACTCCAGAGACTAATGTAAAAGCAGAAGTCACTGTTTACGGTCCGGGAACAACAGCAGCTCACTTGTTTGGCATTGAGCATTCATTATTCAGCATGGATAAGCGTTGGAATATCATTTCTGCCAACACGGCATATTCAACTATTAATCCGGCAGACGATGAAGTAGATGGTACTGCGTTCCAAACAGAAGTACGTAACTATGGTAAGTCATTAGCTGCTCGCTACCATTTCTTACAGCAAAATAAGATGTTGGATGCTGAGAAGCTTAACTCAGGGTTTACCAACGACTTCACAAACCTTGAAAAAGCAGGATTGGGTGATCAGTATGTAATCTTCCGTCAAGATGCATTGATTGCAAGAATTATTTCTTTACAGAATGTTTATGACCTGTTCCCTCGCAGATATGGTATTCAGGATCGTGAGTTGATGACCAACGCTTTCTTCTCTGAAATATCTCAAGCATATCAGATTGGAGAAGTCTGGAAGGGTGACATGGAGCTTCAACCTGAGATGGGTCACGTTGATGACGCGATGGCTAAGGTTCGCTTCGGTCCACTAAAAGAACTCGAGCGCAAGTATATCGGTTATTTGAATACTGATGGTTCAGATTCAATTAAGTGGGGTATGATCGAGTGGCAATTGTTGCAGATATACACTCAATTGGTTAATGAGCAAAACCGTCGCCGTATTCGTGGTTTCTACATTGATCCTGAGAAAGGGAAGCCGGGTAGTTACTTGAACTCATCAACAGGTTTAATCTATACTCTTCTTAGATATCAGCACGAACACACTCTTCTTCCTCACTCAGAAGATGCGTACAACGATTACTCGGAAGCAACTATCCTTGATGCGACCTTGGAATTTATCAAGGATGTAAAAAGAACTTTGGATGAAGATCTTGACCTTGAAGGTTTCGCTATCTACTTGAACAAGAATCACAGAGACTGGTGGATTGCCGCTTGTCGTGCGAAATACGGCAAGGACATAGACTTTACAGGACCAATGAGTAAAGTAAATGTTGTTCCTGACTCAACTATCCCAATCAAATGGGTGCCTAATATGGGACAATCAAAGCTTATTTTCATCCAGGAACCGGGTAACCTTCAGTGTACAGAGTTTGTACCGGGAGAAATGTTATCCTTCAAAGTTCAAAGCAGGATGGAAGAGGTTATTGCATGGGCAACATGGAAGGAAGGTTTCACCGCTACATTTATCGGAAAGCATTTCCCTTCTTTGTCTGATCTTAAGGCTAACGAATATTCTTTGCAAAGAGTGTTCTGTAATAAGCCGGCGACAATCTTAGATGCTGATGCAACAACAATCGAACCTAACAAGCAGTTTTGGTTTATCACTCCGGACAATATTGCAGCTACAGTATTAACAGATATTCCTGGTGCAAGAAAAGGTATCGTATATATTGTTGAGTGTGGTGGTATAGACAATGCAACCACCATCAAGAAGGAAGGTACATTTGCAGCCATTACTGCAGCATACACTCCGACAAAGGTGGGTGATTATATCATGGTTGCTCTTAACAGCGAGGGTAAATTCTTGGAGTTGGAGCGTACAGTTGACGGTATTCGTAAGATCAACAAGGAACTGCAGCCAAACATTCCTGGTGCCAGATAATTATTAACGAGAAATGATATCAGGTACTCCTGATATCATTCTTTTTTTACCAATTTAATATTACAATCATGTCAAATAAAACAAAGAATAATAAGGTATTATCCTTTATTCGTTCTCAAGAGCGTGCGTATAAAGCACGTAGGAACTTACAGGTGAAATTTCTTTGCTGTATAATGTTGCTCTTTGCTTCAGTATCGGCTTTCGCAGCAATAACCTCTCCTGAAGATGCAAAGGTCTCTACAGAAATAGTTATCGGAACAACGCTCTCCTCAATGATGGCCATCGGAAGTATAGACGATGTTCCTGATAGCGAAGTTGCCGGCGAATCAATTGCGTATAAAGTTTGGTTGCTTGAGACAAAGCAATTAGCAGACAACGCATCTTTAGCTCCTTCTGCAAATCGGGAAATATCGACGTTACTCTTAAAGCCTGGAGAATATATGCATTATTTCGAGGCACACGATATACCTACTTATACAAGTTCAGGGGAGAAAGGAGACCTTACCATTGCGTCTACGAATACATTTACAATAATAATGGGTGGTGTTCGAGATAAACTTCTCAATTTTATAGAACAGAAAGCCGGGTGTAAATTCATTATCGTATTTCAGGAGTGTGAATCGCCTAACAGGTTTATCCTTGGTAATCCATGTAAGCCAATGGTCCTAAAATCTTACAATTTGAACAACAATAAGGAGAACCGCTCTGTTACGTTCACATTCGAGAGTAGGACTATCAGGCAGTACAATAAGTATGTTGGAAATATCATATCTCGTCCTCCTGCAGCTCACACTCCGGGCGCGACAACACTTAACCTTTCTTCCGGCGATGACATTTATAATATCCCTGCAGGAACTTCCGCATACAGTATCGATGCTATCTCAGGTCTAACAGACTCGGATAAGGGACGAAGAATCACGCTTGTAGGAACAGCTGCTTCAAACGCAGCAAGTATTGCCGACAGTGCATCTTTCGTTCTCTCTGGAGGAGCTACTTGGACAGCTAAGAATGGTTCCTCTATTTCTTTCCAGGTGTTGGATGCAACTACCCTTGTTGAAGTTATTGGTTCAAGAGTTCAAACATCATAAAATCTTTGAGATATGGCATATAACTTCAAAGAAAAAGCCAAGTTCCTTCGGGAACTTGGTCACCCATCACACGCAGAGAGCGATTTGCTACTTTTGCTAAAGCTTGCTCCACAACATGATTTGGCAAAGACAGCAAAACCTTTTCCAAAGCGTTACGCAGAACAAATTCTTTATGCTCTACTCGACATAACGACAGCTGAAGCTATCATCTTAAATCGTCGTGAAGAAAACAATCTAAAAGAGGAAACGACTGTTGAACCTGTTGTTGACCAGGATGAAACTCCTGGAGAGGAAACAACTGTTGAACCTGTTGTTGACCAGGATGAAACTCTGGTAGTGGATGAACAAAAAAAAACGACCGACAAAAACTCCAAAAAGAAGACGAATACAAAAACATAAATTGGAGTAACATTTTTGATAAGGATGTACAGATTGCAACGCTTCTGTACAACGACCGCGTAAATTCCTATCGTGAAATGAAGGTTCTGGATATCGACCTCGACAACAATCCGACAGAAAAAGCTGTGGAGAAAATGGCAGAGACTCGCATTCGGAACCTTCAATGTTTTGAGGAACTTGAATCTTTCAATAATACCGGTAAGTGGAAAAACACTCATCCTCTCCTTATTCGCTTTTCTGAAAGATTCCGCCTCGAGGAACTACGACGTAAAGATCCTGAAGAATTCCTAAAACGTTATTCTGATTGTAGTGGCAATATAAAGAGGTATAAGTCATATCTGAAAAATCCTAATCGAGAGGAAAAACGCGATACAGATAAAATAAACCTGACAAAACACCAGGAAATGAAAGTAATTTTTGAAAGCATATTGAAAGATGAATAAAATAGATATATACAACCTTGGTAACCTTCCGACAGCTCCTCTTGATGCATTTAACGAACTGCAAGAAGATTTTAAGATTCCGGATCCTGACAAGTCGGCAAAGCTGCAGATGCTAATAATAACAAGAGGATTTAAGTATGCATTCAAAGCATGGAAGGATGAAGAGGGTAAACTATGGATCATCGATGCTCATCAGCGTCGTTTGGCGTTGATGACTCTTCGTAAATCGGGATTTGAAATACCTGAGATACCTTATGAGCCAATTTTCGCCAAAGACAAGAAAGAAGCCGTCGAAGAAATCGCAGCATATAACTCAGAGTTTGCGAAAAAGAACCCGGACACACTCCTGTTTCAGAAATACAATATAGGTGCTGATACGATGGAACGTTTCAACCTTCCATTTGAGGCAAAGGCTTTAGATTTTGGAACAAAGAAAGAATCCCTTTTCCCTGATAGTGCCAATGATGACGAAGAAATAATAGAAGACTCCGACTTTGATTTACCTTCTCCGGAGAAAACAGTCACTCGTCCCGGTGATGTATGGTTACTTGGCGAACATAGGCTTATGTGTGGAGATAGTCTCGAAAGCAAAGCTATTAAGCTTCTTATGAATGGCAGGACTGCTGATGCTGCAGTATCAGATCCTCCCTACAATGTTGATTATGTAGGGAAAACGGAAGACAGTTTGAAAATAGATAGTGATTCTATGGAGAATGACCGCTTCTTGTTATTTCTTCAGCAGGCATTCGGGAATATGTTTGCTGTAATGAATGCAGGCGCGCCCATCTATATATTCCACGCAGATAGTGAAGGTGCAAACTTTCGCCTGGCATTCAAGCACGCAGGCTTTAAGCTTGCTCAATGTTGTATTTGGGTGAAAAATGTTCTTTGTCTTGGCCGTCAGGACTACCAATGGCAGCATGAGCCTGTTCTTTATGGGTGGAAGCCGGGTGCAGCTCACACTTGGTTTTCGGATCGCAAACAAACGACCCTTTGGCATTTCGATAAGCCACAACGCAACGCAATACATCCTACAATGAAGCCTATTGCCTTGGTCGCTTATCCTATCAGGAACAGTACAGCTCCTCGTGCCTTGGTAATAGACTTCTTTTCCGGATCAGGATCTACCATCATGGCCTGCCAACAAATAGACCGTGTGTGTTATGCTATGGAATTATCTCCTGAATATACAGACGCTACTGTTCGTCGGTATATGTCCATGTTCAGGAACCAACCAATACAACTCGTTAGAGATGGGCAAACGCTTAGTGTGGAAGATACATCCAAATTACTAAACAATGGATAATGATTATACCAATCAAATACGATCGTTCGGAGCAATGGGTTACAGCTCCGAACGTATTGCGGATCTGCTTAAGCTAAAAGGGAAGGAGAGGGCGGTTCTGATTGTTCGCCTGTCTATTCCTGAAGACGAATATTATCAAGCCTACAAGAATGGCCATGCCATAGGTGAGTGGAATATAGATGCTGAATTAGCGAAACAAGCAGAACGCGGAGATATAGATGCTATTGCAGCCTTAGGAGAGCGTTCAAAAAAACGTCGTATTAATGATTTGAAAAAAGACTTATTTGGCATATGACACACCTCGAGCGTTTAGAACATTTGCATCCGGATATAATACAGCACTATCTCACCACCGGTGAGAGCAAAGGTATCCCTGAAGAAATACAATTATTCCTAAAGCAAATGCAATGGGGTGCTGAGATTTATGAGTATGAACGTAACATTACTCGAGCAGCTCGTAAACTTCGCTCACGCATCCAAGCTCTACAAGATTTAGATGTAGATATACGCACCTGCAAGGCACGTATCTATTCTGCCATGACATACTTTAACATGGACAACAATGTCGCTGTCAAGGTGTGGGAGACAGATTTTGCAAACAAGTATGAAGACCTGGCGAAGTTGGCCATAGATGCCGACGAATACAAAACGGCGAAGGCTTGCTTTGATGCAGCTCACGAATGTCGCGTACGAGCATCGGAAGCAGCTCTAAAGGAAAACGCCTGGGCACCGGTGTTCCTTATCTCAAATGATATCACGATTGAGCAACTTGGTTTCCAAAAGAAAAACCTAAAGTCCATAGCAAAGAAAAGCAACGAAGGCTATTATATAAACCTTATTGAAAACCTTCCTATCGAAAAAGAAGAAAAGCAACGCCTTCTCCGAGATGCCAATATAGAAGATGTCGACATAATAGAAGAAACATTTGATGACAGCGAATAATATCGAACATACTGAACCCTACTACATGAACCTTATGCAGGTTCGGGCAAACGTAGTTGACGCAAATACACAGATAGTGGAAGTAGCGCGTGCCGGCGGAAAGACTGAAGGGGTTTTCGGTCCGCGCATAATAAAGGTAGCTAATGATATGCCAGGAGAGTTAGCCTTCCTGGTGCATAAAACATATACAGCTCTTTTTACAAACATCTGGCCGAACATACAAGCGTATTTCAGTCGCCCTGTACAAGGCACCGGGCGTCCCATGCTTGAGTATGGAGTAGATTATATCGTCGGAGAAAGTAAAATACCACATCACTTCCGTCGTCCGCGCTATCCGATAGCGTTTCCCAAACACAGCATCCTGTTTCGCAATGGCTTTCACCTGCAGTTAGTATCGAGCGATCAGCCGGAGTCTGTTGCCGGACGTTCAGGCGTTCATGCCTTTATTGAGGAAATGAAGCATCAAAAAGGAGAGAAACTAAAGACACGTCTTTTCCCTTCGCTCCGTGGTTCCTCCGCAGAAATACGACAAAGTCAGTACTACCAAGGCATAACAGGCGTAAGCGATACGGCTCGTGTTGATTTAGGCGAGGATAATTGGTTTGAAGAATATGAACACCTGGTTAATCCTGAATTGATAGATGAAATTGCAACGGTATCGTTTCGTGTGAACGAATCCCTGATAAAACTATATAAGGCAGAACAGCTCGCACGTAATGAGAAAAATGTAATAATACTTGAGAAGATTCGCCTTGACATAGAAAAGGAAAAACGTATTTTAGAGTTATGGAAGCCTCGTTTGTCGGAGATGCGCCAAAACGCAACATACTTTATCCGTGCAAGTTCATTTGTCAATAAGGATATCTTAGGTCCTAAATTTTTCAAAACACAATTAGACTCCCTTAATATAGATGAGTTCCTAACAGCTATATGTGCTATACGAAAGAAAGCCGTTGTAAACAGATTCTTTGCTAACTACAACCCTCGACGACATCAGTTTACCGATAGTTATAAATACGCGTCAATTATGCGTATGGACTTAAAGGAATACTTTAAGCTAACAGCCTTTTATCTAAAGTACTTCAAGCCACAAGATGAACTGCTGTTAGGCTATGACCCCGGTAACTTCAGCAGCTTGGTTGTTTCCCAATTTCATCGAAACGAAAGCGAGCTACGCATAATTAAAGAGTTCACCTGTTATACTCCGTACCAGCAGCCGGAACTCGCTCAGAAGTTTAATGAGTTCTTTGGCGCGGATGCACGAAACAAGACAATAAAGCTGTACTATGACCGTGCCGGGAATAAACGAAAAGAAGAGTTCGAGCAAATAACAACAGATGCACGTTTATTAAAAAGAGAGTTAGAGAGTTACGGCTTTGATGTTCAACTAATGAATGAAGGTCAAGCAACTATATATCATTGGATGCAATACAAACTTCTTCTTCTGTTATTCGGTGAGCAAACAAAATCTTTTCCTAAAATACTGATTGACGAAAACGAATGTCCGAACCTCTGTTCGTCAATAATGCTTTCGCCTCGTAAACAAATAGACGGTAAAATAGAACTCGATAAGACAAGCGAGAAAAAAGTTGCGCTACAATACCAGGCAGGACTAACAACACAACTTCCGTCAGCTCTTATATACTTACTTCATGGGTTGTTTTATGACAGTATGCCGAATGAATATAGTTCAATACCGGATGATTTACCGGGCAATTTGATGTCATAAAGTATCCCCGATACTATAATAATATCATGTGCAGGATATAATAATAAACCCTTTTGACTTTGAAAATACATCTAATCGTTTGATTCCCTGCTTTTCTTTTGCTTCAAGAAAAAAGAAAAAACTTTTGTACCTCTCCATTTACCACGCAACGCTGAGTTTTTGTTCTGCGTTGCACGAGAAAAAATGATCGGGAAATATGACAGCCTGATGGGTACTCGTGTCCTTTATTGCTCTGACTCTGTGCAATACATTCGCACAGATGGAAACGATAACAGGAATTCTCGCACTGCAATGGGCAAAGGAGATATCGAAGCTACCTGACGGACGCTTCACTATATCTTTCTTCCCATACTCACGAGCAAAGAATAAAGCATCGTCCAAACTTGTTACCAAGGTAGGGTGTAAATATAGAGCGCAGCTCCCTACCGACCGCTTTCAGGTTAATAGCGATAATTACTTACTCTTTACAGATGAGAAAGGTGATCCGAAATCCTGCTATCGGATCCTAATACGTTACATTGGATTTCCACAAGATGGGTTTAAACTTCATAAAGTAGATTGGCTATGAGCAAACTGCAGCAATGGGGCAATATGGGAAGTTACCTTGATGAAGGTAATGTTATCACTTTCCGGATAGGCTCCGATACAAACCGTGCAAGTCAGGCACTGACACAACCGGATGATTTCTCAATAAAATATTCTAATACCGAACAGGCACGATGGCTTGGCGTTGATGGGTTCAATGTCCTGGCACGCGGATTAGATAATCAGAAGTGCGAGCGTATCGAACGTGACATCAAAGGAAATCGTCTGCTTCCTCGTTTGATTAACAAACAAGTTAATATGCTATATGGCAAAGGTCCCCATATATATAAGGAGCATATTGATGGTGGTAAAATAAAAAGAGAATGGCAGGAAGAACCAACAATCCTGAAATGGCTTCGAGGCTGGGAGGACAATGGCATCGAGATGAGCTATAAAGACTTTGGTCTTGGTGTTATTAAACGCTTCTATTTCTTCAGGGACTTCTTCGTTAAGAAACGGATGTCTTTAGGTAAAGCTGTAGGTCGTTATCCAATTGCCGGTTGTGAGCTGGTAGAAAACAAACTTTGTCGATTGGCCACAACAAAGAAAGATGCAGCCACGGATATCGTGCTATATAATGACTTACGACATATACTCGTTGGTGATTGGCAACGTGGAAACAACTTCAAGGCATATCCTCTTTTCAGACTTCGAGATATCGATAAATATAATTTCGCTGCTATCTCCCATCACAGGGAGAGTAGTGTTGGTGAGTATTATGGCGAAAACGAAACACATGAAGGGGTTAAGATACATCTTAAATCATCAAATGAACTTCCTCAATTTATTGACTCGTTTCTCAATAATGCATTGGCAGCAAAGGTTCATGTTATTATACCAAATGCGTGGGTTACTTCAAAGCGCACTCAGATCGAAAAGATATGCAAAGAAAATGCCGATCGAAAGAAAAAGAACGAGCCGGAGCTCCGGTATAACGGCTTAGCAGTCGGTTCTGTTTTTCGTGAGTCTCTTTTGATTGAGTTTATGAAACAAGAGCTTAACCGTTTATCATCCTTCTTGTCAGGAAAAGATAATCAGGGCAAGGCTTATGCAACTGTATCATTTAAGGCCGGGGCGACAGAAGCTGAAGAATGGAAAATACAACCTATCGACCTGAAGTATAAAGAGTATATCTCGTCCTTGATTGAATACGACAAGCATATCAATGAAGTGTTATTGGGTTCTGTCGGAATGGATGCTTCAATATCTTCTGTCAGCAAAGATGGTGTTATCTCAAAGTCCGGCTCCGACGTTTATTACAATTATCTTCTTTACCTGATGGCATTAACGCCCGATGATGAGAAATGCTCCGAACCGTTCAACAACTCTATACGTGCAAATTTTCCAGAACTGTATGAGCAAGGTTTCCGAGTTGGGTATCTTCGAGAAACACCAACCAGGCAGGAAGATGTGTCAAGTAAGGATCGCTTAAATCAACAACAATCATGATTACTGTTTTAGAAAGTATTTTCCCAACCCTTCAGGACTTCCGTGAATTTGCACCGGGCGTTTCGTCAGATATTGAAATGAAAGAGCTAAACAGCTCGGCAATATCAGCGAAAAAGAGAATTATGAATGTTATCACTAAGGATATTTGGGCCTCTGTTACCGAGCAAGGCAGTTCGGACGCTTATTCCCATCTCCGTATGGCAATGGCTAACCTAACCATGCACCAACACTTAATCTTTGATATCATATCAAAACGCGTGAGCGGAGGGGGTGAAGTATATAAGAGCGAACTTGAAAAAATGCTTCATAGCTATATTGACAATTATTATAATGCAATGGATTCCTTACTGCAGGAATTAGAGACTTCTGAAGACTTCAAAGAGGCGTGGCTTCAAACACCTGGATATGCAGATATCTCGGAACTCAAGATCTCGACAGCTGCTCTATTTGATTCTTTCTATGCAATAGACACATCTTATTTATTCTTTTTCAGAACAATCCATATCCAAAAAGAGGTTTTGGATGATGTTATAGGCTCTTATTTTGAACGTATCAAAGAAGTAGAACGTCCGGAGCTCGAAAGAAAACTACTCCGTGCCCTGGCTCAGTTCGTAGTCTCAATTGCTGTCATTCGATTTGATATTATTGAGCTTCCGGCAACAATTAGGAGCCTGTTCGATGAACAGAAGAGTTCACGTTCAGGATTAGATGAACACTCTCGAATGAAAGAACTATCTGCAGATCTCCATAAATCGGCACTCAATATTTTACAAGGAGTGGATCTTATACTTAACCAACCGGAATCCGGAAGTATCGATACGGAAACTTCATTTAATAAGCCGGATGATAAAATCTTCTTGCTCTCATGAATGCACCGACAATACAATTCAACACCTCTCTGGGTGAATATGAATTCCCAAACAGGTGGGAGCTGTTATCGCCAGCGTTATATCTTTTTCTGTGTAACCTAATCGAGAAATATAGTAAAGGAAGTATATCTTACCGAGAATTACACATCGCGTATGTGTGCGCTGCTTTAGAGTTGGATCCCAAAAGAATAAAGGAGACATCGGCTTACGAAAATGTTTATCTTTTATCAGAACAGGTTGATTTTATCTTTAACCAGGAAGGCAAACTAAACACTTGCTTTCTCGCTCAGTTGGTCCCGGAACTAACTGTCAAACGGAAGTCTAAAATCACATATAAGGGTTATGCTGTCAATAAAGCACATGACACGCTTACCTGTTCTCTCACAGCTCTGCAATTTATCGAAGCATACGAACTTATTGGAAGTCATCAGCCTGCGAAGCTTCCGCTTCTTGCTGCTGTTCTTTATCATCCAGGGAAATACACATCGGAGAGCGCACACACGTTATCCGAGCAATTTGCCGAAGTAGATCCTGTTACTCTTCAGGCTATTGCACTTAATTTTTCCTCTTTTGCTGCTTACCTCTTCTCCAAGACGGATTTCAGGATCCTGCACTCAAGGAAGAGTGACACGGCCAAACAAATAACTATTAGCATGGCCGACAGCCTTTATAACCTGTCAGCTGATGGTCTTGGTGATGCTGACGCGATAGAGCAGCTACCGGTACTTAAATATCTGGCCATTCTTCGAAAGAAATTGATTGAGAGTGTTCGGGCGATGCATACTGCAGAAATGGATTTGACGGAAATTGAAGCCGAGACAGGTTTATCTATAAAGACTCTAAAGCAAATAATATGAACAGCTTCCTTGTAAACTTATTCTTGTATTATGCACGGTTCCCGGCACAAAAAGGCGTACAACAACTCTTCAATAAGGGTAGGAGTGGTTTAGCCGGCTATTCAGAACTTGAAGCGAAAATTAAGGATCTCCCTGAAGCAATTATTCCGGAGATTAACAATTATATCTTTTCCTCAAACTTCGAAGCCGTTCAATATAGCGTCAATAACCTGATTGGCTATTATCTGTTCGTTGACTATGGAGAGATTTCAAGTACTGCTGACCGGGTAAACAATAATGTTGAAACGAGTCGAATGGCTATTACTGTGGCATACAAGACAAAAAGCTTTTCCAATGATATCATAGAGCAGCTCCTCACTTCAGAACAATGCTTGCAGTACCTGGTGCAAATTCGTAATACAATGCTTCGTGAGCAACAAACCATTCCCTGGCTAAAGGAATTATCCAAGTCTCATGACATTGTGCCGTTTGGTCGCTCTGACCTGTCAAGCGTCGGATGGTCGATGCTCTTTGAGCGTAAAGCCTTTGATATGTTCAATGCAAAAGGGCGTTAATTGTCCTTTATTGAGATGTCATAACAAACTTATTTTGACTGAAAATTAAAAGCGATGCATGACTTTACCAGTCTTTTGGGGAAAATGATAATGTACATCACCTTTACCATTGGGTTGGTAGGGTGTAAGTCGAGCTCTCATGTCGAAGTACGTAAGGATGTTCTGCAGGAGAGTATCTCTAATCTTCGTACTAATCAAACAAACACACAACATCTGCAGGAGTTCCTCCGGACGAGTATCACAGAACGTCTCGATGGAAAAATTATCCTTTGGTCGGATCCTGACATCAATGGTAAGCAATATAAGATCGCAGACATAGACTTGTCGGCATTACGACAAACGAATATTGACCAGGACAAACATCTTTTGTCTTCAGACTCAACTCGCATCGAAGAGGAAAACACAACCACCTTTCTGGATAAAAGTGAGACGAATGTTTCAAACAAATCAGATAGTCGTTTGTACAACCCTGTTATTCTCACAATTTGTTTAGGTATCGCATTGATCTTTATGGTATGGTTAATCTTTAAAAAGTAGAATCTTTTTCTTCATAATTAAATATGTAGGTTAGCCGAAATCCGTTTTGCTTGTGAAAGTAGAGCGGATTTTTCTGCATCATATTGGACGAGTATCAGGTTATACCTGATAGCATATCAGTAAAAGCTAAAGAAAGCTAAACACCTTATTATTAAGCAATTAAACTTGACTATTCCGAACACTTGTGTTATCTTAGATATACGATAAAACAAAGAAAATCAAATAGTTATGGAACAGCAAATAGCAAACATTTTAGCGCAAACGGTAACGAAAACACGCAAAATAGAACAGCTTCTAATGCTCGGCCTTACACGCCGACAGGTAGCAGATTTGGCAACAAACGGAAATTACGGCTTTGTACAAAACGTATATGCAAGGATGCAAAACACTTTAAACCCTACAAGCTCTGCAGCTTCTTTTCCCGAATTGGATTATAGCTTTACACGCCGCTTCGGGGTTGAACTCGAAGCCTATAATTGTGACAAGAACGTTTTAGCAAGAGCCTTGCAAGAAGAGGGGATAAACGTAAGAACTGAATCTTACAACCACAATTCACGACCACATTGGAAAATAGTAACAGACTCAAGCTTACGTGGAAATCAAACATTTGAACTTGTAAGCCCAATATTGGAAGGCGAAGCAGGGTTAAAGGAGCTGAAAAAGGTTTGTTGGGTACTTGACGCTTGCGGAGCAAAGGTAAACGTAACCTGCGGAACGCACGTACATTTTGATGCAAGCGCATTTAATATGGACACTTGGAAAAACGTCGCTTTGACATATAAAAATATTGAGAACATAATTGATAAATTTTTACCCGAATCACGAACAAACGGACATTATTGCAAATCCCTTTCACGGATAACAGCTTCCTTGATACAAAGCGTGGATAGCATCACAGCTTTGCAACAACAAGTGTTTCGGAGCGACCGATACTTTAAGGTAAACGTACAAAGCTACTCACGCCACAGGACTATCGAATTTCGCCAGCACTCCGGGACGGTCTCTTTTGAAAAACTTAGCAACTGGATATATTTCCTGAATGGATTGGTTACCTTCGCACAACATGGAAGCCTTGCCAGCGGAACACAACTAAATGAAATACCTTTTTTGGATGATGAATTAAAAACATATTTTAGACAACGAACAAAAAAATTGAATAGATGAAAAAGAAAACCTACACTTTGCAGGACGGCGATACAATTATCGCCTCTTGCGCTTCCGAGTTTGTAACACAGCTTCGCCTCGGCAGCCGTTTTGATTCCGAATGCACAGACGCTGAATATATGGTCAATTTTGCCGAGCGATATCGTCAGCAAACGACAGCTGTCATACGTTCAGATACAGCGGAAAACTTTTTATACGACCTTTCTGACTCAGGGTATATTTCAGATGTGAAATAATACCACAAATGTATTTTCTTGTTTTGAAAAGCACTCTGGCGGGGTGCTTTTTTGCATCATGAACCTGATAGCAGGCATAACCTGCTACTCGTCCAATATCCATCAGTTTTTTCTCTTATTTCTTATAAAAACATCACTTAAAATTTGCATAATAAAGAAACCTTTATTATCTTTGATATATCAAACAAAAGCTATTTGAAATGTTGAACGAAGAAGATGAGTTAAACGCTCTCATAAAACATGAAGAAAGAAATCTTCTGTTTTATGTCCTCCATTATGACATCTTTTACGAAGAAGATTGTGGAATGGAGCTGCTTGAAAATCGAATCAATTTCCACCTTGACAGGTTGATTGATTTGTACAAGCAAAGAAATGAAAGATAACCCTTCGGGGTTATCTTTTTATTAAAAACTTCTAAAAGACGAATGATATGACAGAATTAGAAAAAATTGAAGAACTACGTAAAGAGTTTCTTGCTGCGGAAAATCCGGATCCGGAATACTTCCGTAATAAAATGAAAGCAGAGATGGCATCACGGGACCAGGCAGGCAAAGAACGCCTTGTTGAAGCATTTAAGAAAAGTGCGGAAAATGCGTGTGACCGTGCGGAAAAAGTTTATAATTATGTCTCTCTTAAAATGAGACTGGAGAAAGCATTAAATGTTATATCTATGTCATACATGGCTGAGCATTACTTTAATAAAAGTGGCTCCTGGTTCTCGCAACGTTTACACAATCATAAAGTGAATGGGACCCCGGTCGCTTTCACTGATGGAGAATTATCCATTTTATCTAATGCTCTGGATGAAATGGGGCAACTACTTAAAGATGCTGCACGTTCAATAGCTTGATGTGCTTTTGTTTGATGCCCGACACTCTTTTTTAAGGGTGTCGGGTTTTGTGTTTTAAACAACTATCTTTGCCGCACTAATATTTAATTATATAAATCAATGAAGAAAATTTTGTTAATCTTATTAGCGATAATCGCTCTTATTGTTTATTGGGGAAATAGAGAAGAAAAGATACCAACGTTCGATGATGTTTATCTAAAAGAATTTGGCGAATTACCACCACCAATTGTTCCTAAAGATACAATAGCTGTGGGTACAGAGGTCATAGTAATTAGTCCTATTGCTTTTTGGAATGAAGAACAATTCTCTGCTCTAAAAAGTAACCACTGGAAAGATGCTAAAACTCCTGTATCATTGGCTGTAAATGCAACGGCATTTGTCATAGAGTTTAAAGATCCCGATTTTATTAAAGTTATGACACCATTAAATATTGAGGGGTATGTCTTGAGAGAGTCTGTAACGTTTAATTTACTAACGCCCGATTCTTTACACTATTTTACACATAGAAATATCAGAGAATTAAAAACCTCTGTCAATGATATTGCGGTTAGTTCTGTAAACCTTTGGGAACACAAGACCGAACGGAGCAGAATTGTCGCAAAGCTTTACCACAATGTCCCTTTTGCTCTGTTAGAGGAACATGGTGAATATGTAAGAATAATGACTATCGATGGACAGATAGGATGGTGTATGTCTGATTTTATTAAATAATCTTTGGAGATATCATTTTGCCTATTTTTAGTGTTTTTTGAATAAATATGATACCTCTATCGAAAAAAATGCCCATATTTGCAGAGTCAAACAATCATTATATATAATGTCGCAGGGCAGCGGTTAATTGCTCGAGAACTCCGGGCTTTTTTTTATGCCCACAATTTTATGATATAAGGCGGTTGCCTTTCCCAGTTACTTTTCTGCTCCGGCATTAAGTGATGATTGTTTGACGACATGGGAAACGGCAGCCGTTCTTTGTTTTGCTGTTGTTGAAGAATTGAGACCTGCTCCCACGGGGTCGTAATGTCAAACAATCATCACGTATGAAAACAAAAAGTTTTCCAATATCATCTTCCCGGAGTCGGGAGCATGATATTAATGTATCCAACCCTTTCACCTGGGCGAAAGTCCACGCTCAAGCTCTGAAGCTTCGCGCAAAGCTTCCGGCAGAATTTCACGATGCGTTGCAGATCGATACGCTAAAAGACTTCAAGATTTCCCTCGCCCTGTTAACGGTTCTTTTTGCCACTATGCTGCCTTGGTTTGTGTCGATACCGATTCTTGTGCCAATTGCGTATTCAAGTTATTCATGGAGCACGAAAGGAGGCACAAAATGAGTTATTCTATCTACCAGGTGAGCAAGGAGCAAACAGTTGTTTCTTTCACACAAAATCAAAGAGAACCAAACAAGGTTGGCGAAGCAATGAAAGAGGCCATGTATCAGCTCGTCATCGATGGCGTTACTTACCCTGAAGCTTATAAAGCACTGAAGACCATGCATGATGATTTCAAAGCAAAGAAAACACGTGGTATCGACTCTGTAACTCTGAGTTGCCAAATACCACATGATCAATCTGTTCAAGTACACAAATGCATTTTCTTGTCATATAAGCTGAATGGGACTTTCGCTACCTTCACTGAATATTTACCATATAATAAATAAACTAAATGAATAAGTCTATAAATATTGAAGGTGTACTACTTAATGAAGACATGATTAAGCAACTTCAAACCTGGCAAAAGGATAATGGATCCGATCTGAATTTTGAAATAGAAACGATTGATGACACGGTGACTTTCTTGGCTGAGAACGAAACAGAAGTTAATGGAGGAAAGTCCTGGTCATTGGTACAACGACTATTGGCATTAAAATCATCATTGAACCTTTTAAAAGTAAAATCCTATGACAAAAGAGACTGAAAATACCCCTAAAGAAGTGAAAGATTTATCTGTCTATATCGATACAATAAGGCAACGCTTTAATCCGACAGATAGCGAATCTTCTGCAACGCATAAACTCTCTACAAAGGAGATAGCTAATGCGATAAATGAGTTAAATCCTTCCATTCGTGCAACGCCGGAAGATGTTTATAATGCGTTATTTGAAGCAGGCTTTATATTTCGCTCTCCGAGTGGAATGTCGAGCCTTCAGTTCAAGTGGCTCCTGGTCGAAAAATAAAAACACTCTCTTCTCAGGACAAAGGCGGCTTCGGTCGCCTTTTCTTTTGTCCTTTCTCCTCATTCTTTGCAAAGTTTTCTTTGCTCTTATGATTACAGATGATTTAATAAAGAAAGAGTTTATCACGCGTGTCGTAAACCGAGATATACGCTTCATCTATAAGACACAAGAAGCTGTTGTCCGTGAGAACTTCCCAGACGGTTCCGGAGCATTGGCCAGCCACTTATCTCGCCAGCCGTTTACCTTTTCTTCCGGAGATGCTTCTCAGACCTTTTTCGTTCGTGTTTTTCCATACCTCCGCTTTTTAGACATTCGATATCGTCGTCAACAAATGGGACTGCGTCGTAAGCTCGCACTGTATAACCGTGTCGTTTATGGAGTTCTTTATAATGAAACGCTTCCGGACCTACGCTATGGACTTACTGCAGATATTCGCAAAGGTATAGGCGAAGATCTTATGGCAGCCAACCCTAACACAAATAACATCTAACCATACAATATCATGGCAAAGAAACTCTCTGAAGATGAAATAAAGTGGGTACTCTCCGTTGAATCCTCTCAGGTACAACAGGAGATCCATAAACTAAATAAAGACAGTAAGACACTTATTGCAACAAATAAGGACTTAAGAAAAGAAATGCTTAACCTGGTTGCAGCCGGCAAAAAAGAATCTGCAGAATACAGGAACCTTGATGCTGAGCTGAAAAAGAACAACCAGGCTCTTGACAAGAATAAGCAAAAGGTTACAGAACTTGAGAAGAAGGTAGGCCTGACAGCTCTTACCATGGTGCAACTTAAAAAGCAAGCAAAGGATCTGCAACGCCAACTCGATAACACCTCCCAGGCTGCAAATCCTTCCGAGTATGAAAAGCTGTCTCAACGGTTAGCCTCAGTTCGCTCCCGGATGGACGAGCTTAAAACTTCCGGCAAGAACACACAGGGTGTTCTGCAGGATACCGATAGTTTTATAAAGAAGGGTTCGGCAGCCGTGTTCATGGGTAACATTTGGACAAAGGCTATAGGTCTTATTGGGGATGGTATCAGCAAAGCAAAGGAATTCCTTGCTGAAGGTGATAGAATGGCAGGAGTAGCACAAGGGATTGAGCGTGCATTTAATCGTATAGCAACGCCGGCTCTTCTTTCAGATCTGCAGACGGCAACAAAGAATATGGTTAACAATCTTGAACTTATGAAAACAGCTGTTCATGCTAATAATTTCAAGATACCGTTAACAGAGCTTGGCGACCTTCTGAAGTTCGCTCAGCTCCGGGCTCAGGAAACAGGGGAGAGTGTCGATTACCTAACAAACTCTATTGTAATGGGTATTGGGCGTGAATCACCCTTGATTCTTGATAATTTGGGAATATCCTCCGCACGTTTAAATATAGAAATCGCAAAAACAGGAGATTTTGCAAAAGCCGTGGGCAACATTGTCCGGGACGAGCTTGCAAAATCAGGCGAAGCCCTTGATACTTCAGCCGATAAAACCCAACAGAATATCGCTAAGCAACAAAACATACAAATGTCCCTTGGCTTACGAGTGAAGAACACAACAGATATGATGAGAAATGCTTGGGGCGATTTCTTGTCAGTAGTTAACGATTGGGTAAAAATTCCTGTAGCGGAAACCTTACGTGAAGAGCAAAGAGAATTGAACCTCCTTACACATAGTATTATTTCTGCAACAGGGCGTGAGGAAACACGTAAGCTTCTTATAAAGGAACTCAACAGCCAATATCCGGAGTTCCTTAGAAATCTTGATGTCGAAAAGCTCACAAACGAACAATTGTCTGAACGCCTGAAAGAAGTTAACGGCGAATACGAAAAGAAGATTCGCGTACAGGTGATGAATGACAAGATCCTTGCGCCACTTCAAAAGCAACGTGCTAAATTAATTGAAGAAGAAATGAAAGATATAGCCAACTTAAACAGGTATGTTGACCTTTACGGCGAAAATATGTCATCTTCATTTAAAGAAGCGATCCGCTCAGGAGAAGTCCTGCAAATGTCTACTCAGGATGTAAGCAAAGAATTAGCTCACATGAATCGTATGGGTGCTGAAAATGGAGTAACTGTTGGTTTAAACAAAGTGATTGAACGTTTGACAGAAATCCCTGGCAAATTAAGCTCTATCAATTCTGATATAACAAAGATAACTGACCAGATCACATCATTCGGAGTAACGTCTGTGGTGCCTCCTCCTGTGAACGAAGTGCCTAAATCCTTACTTCAGGAAAAAGAAAAGGAACTCTTGTTGGCCAAGTCGATGCCGGAAGCAACTGAAGCCGAAATCATAGCAAAGAATAAAAAGGTTAAAGCTATCGAGGAAGAAATAGCCAGGCTAAAATCTTTGGGTGTCGAAACGAAAAAGGTGTTGTCTGATGCTAAATCCGCAATGGATGTTGACCTTCAGAACTTTGAAAATACCCATAAGGAAAAAATGCTTCTCCTAAAGAAGCAACGCCTTGAGACGAATCAAGCGGAGTCTGAATACAACCTTCAGGTATTAGCGGATGATGCAAAGCATTACAGTGAGCGAATATCCAAGCTTGAGGAGTATCAAAAGAAAACATCGGATCCGAAATTAAAAGCATCTATCGACAGACAAATCCTTGAGTCGCAAACGGCACTCCTGGAGACCCAAATAAGGCAAGACCGTGAAGCTGTAAATGCTCTAAGAGTAAACCGTGATGATCTCCTTCGTCTCGAAGAAGAATCTTACAAGCAGCAATACACGATTATTAAAAAGGCTCTGTCTGAGCAGCAAATAACAAAGGAGCAACATGATGCACTTATTCTATCGCTTGATTCAGCAACGGCGGAGAATCGCCTGAAGATAAATCAAGCACACCACGATGATGTAAAGAACCTTGAACTATCCTCCGGAGATATAAAGGTAGAAGCCATCAAAGAAGCTAATGCCAAAATGTTGGACGCAGACCTTGATGCTGCAACTAAACGAGCCAACCAACAGAAGGCTCTGCAGGATCTTGTTAAGGACTTCAAAGGTGAGTTCAAGTTAACGACCGTTGGTGAAGATACAGAGCTGCAAAGAAAGACTCTTGACGCAGCATATCAGGCGCGCATTGAGATGGCTGAGAAAGAAGGTATGGATACGACCGAACTTACCAGAGCTTACGAGCAGGCTAAGACTAATATCATACTTGAAGAGCAGCAAAAGCGTAATCAAGTGCTCCAACAATATGGACTTCTTTCAATGCAGGAGCAGTATGAAATGGAGCTTGAACAACTTAAGCAACAACGTGATCAAGGTTTATTGGATGAAGAAGAATATCAATCAGCTCTGACTGATATTAAATGGAAAAACTTATTAAAGGCATTCAACTATTACAAAAACTTGTTTGCCGGAGCTATAACAGCCCTTCAGGACGCGGAGCTGTCTAATATTGATGCGAAATATGATGCGGAACTAGAACGTGCGAAGGGTAATGCAGAAGAAGTAGAGCGTTTAGAAAACGAAAAAGAAGCAAAGAAACTCGAAGTCCAAAAGAAGTATGCTAATGTAAACTTTGCCATTAAAGCTTCCGAGATCATTGCAAATACCGCCGTTGCTATTATAAAAACACTTGCGGACCTCGGACCTATTGCCGGACCTATTGCTGCTGCTTTTGTGGGTGTAACAGGAGCAGCTCAGTTAGCTTCAGCAAATGCAGAGCGTAAGAAGATAATGAGCATGACCGTCAATGGTTCGTCTTCAGGATCTTCCAACACAGGGAAGCGTGTAGTGACAGGAAAAGAATCCGGAGGAAAGATTGATGTTGTCCGCGCACAGGATGGTAAAGAATTCTCCGCTGATTATAATCCTGAAAAACGTGGCTTCGTCGATAAGCCTACCGTCATAGTAGGAGAGGGTCCTACCGGTAGAAGCAAAGAGTGGGTAGCGTCCAATGCTGCTCTTGACAATCCAACCATTGCGCCAATCATCCACCTGATGAATGAGTCTCAGGAGCGTGGTGAAATTCGTACCGTTGACATGAACCAACTCATGCGTCAACGTTTAGCAGGCTTTGCCTCCGGAGGTTCTATTTCGACTCCGGTGGCGATTCCTCCTGCAGAAACCACTCCAGGAACAAACGCTTCTGTGTTGTTTACAACAGAAGATCGTCAAGTGATAAGGGCATTCATCACACAAATAAAGGCTGGCGTTCATGCCTATGTGCTTAGATCTGAACTGAACAAAGAGATTGAATTAGATGAGAAATCAAAAAAAATAGGTAGCAAATGAAAATAATGCATTCTTCCGGAGAGGAGTACGATTTGACACCGGGTGTTACACTTGAGATCGAGCGAACAAACCCCTTCTTCAACTCTTATGGCGAACGCTCGTTACCGGTAACATTGCCTCCGACAGAAGCCAATCGTAGATTGATGGCTTATCCTGATGATATTGCAGGTGTATCGAAGATGTCACAACGTGCAGACGCTATGCTTCAACATGGTGCTTACTTTATGCGTTGCCGGCAGGCGATCTTGTCTGCAAATCAAAAGCATGGCATCGACACGAGTTTTTACTTAAATACCGGTGCTTTTAATGAAAAGGTACAGGATATCTCTTTATCCGAGATATTTGAAAACAAGGTAATCAGCTTCAGCTCTGTCAATGCTGCAATCTCTTTTTGTCAAAACCTCTATGTCAGCTATGACGAACGCTTTGCGTGTTTCCCTGTAAAAATAGACGGAATGACACTAAACGGCTTCTATATTCGTGGTACAATGATGACAAGCACTCCGGTGCTTAATGGCACATATCAAACAACGATGGATGAAGGTGGCAAGACTATATCTCTCGATCCGGGTTACTATATAACTCCCTTCGTACGTGGTGTACACTTGCTCCGTGAGGTCTTTACTCATTTTGGATATCGATTGTTAGATAATTTCTTCACAACGACAGAGCCTTTCCGTTCGATGGTCTTCCTGAATAACACCATCGATACGATTATGAAGTCCGAGATCAGGTATTCGCAGATACTTCCTGATTGCAAGGTTAGCACTTTGCTGAACTTTTATCGCAATATGTTCTGTTGCGAGTTTATCCCGGACGAAGTAAACAGGACTATTGATATTCGTTTTTTTGATGATGTCCTGAGCGAAGAAACAACTACAGATATCTCACACTTGCTCGCCGATAAGTACACGGTTGAACATCCTCCGAAGTTTAAGCAAGTGAAATTAACTGCAGAGTATGTTAATGCTGTACGTCGTGAGCAAACTAAAAACCGTTCGGGTGATGTTCTCACAGAAGCGAACACGGAAACCTTCAATACATTTAAGACAGTAAGGGAACTTCTTAATAAGTTCCCTGATGTTGAGTATGACCCTATCACAGGAGAGTTTTACCGTCTTGGCTTTCGTGGAACTGAGCCTGTTGAGCAAACGGTAGGCTTCCTTTCATGTGACTATTATGCCGGGGGAGACCTGGAACCATTTGAAGTGAAGATAGAATGTAAAATACCAACAGGTTCTGTTTATCGTGGTAATTTCCGCTTTCTCCAGCCATACATTGGTGAAGGACGAGCATTGAACTCGACCGTTGTGATGGATACGGAAAATACTCCTTCAGAAAATACTGAAGAAACAGAGGTCAACGCTGTTGATGGTGACGACTTACCAATTATTCCCTGCTTTGTGGGTCGCCATGCTTCAGGCTATGCCGATTTTGGAACCATCATGAATTACAACGAAGCTGGGACCAGGTTATGGAATTACACTTTAGCGTTTAATGGTCCGGATGGTTTGTTTGAGAGGTTTTGGCGTAAGCGTGATGATTTGCTTCGTAACTCTTTGTTAAAAGTAAAAGCACCTCTTTTGCTATCAGACACAGACAAACTACAATTGTCAGAATACAAGAAGGTGATACTTAATGGCCAAGAACTGTTTCCTGATGTCATTAAGTTTGCCGTGGACCGAATAGAGATTCAAGAATCAACTTTTTACACAACTAAACTGTATGAACCTATATCATCAGCTCTCCCTGATGCGAATCGCATACCAACGCCTTCTTTGTATAGATGGAAACTTGAATATTCGCTAAGTGATCCGAGACCGCTTCCCGGTAATGGCAGACGACTTTGGATATTTAAAGAAGAGCCGACAATACTCTTTTATTCTCCTCCTACAGCTTTTCAACATTCTCAGGGTGGGAGATTCTTCAGTCGTACTTTCCCGGCGCGCTTTTTTAACTCAGGTTCCACATCAGACACCGGTGATGATGGCACTGTTACTACCTGGCTTACACCAACTCTTAAATCGGATTCAGGATCCGGCACTGGAGGAAGGGTCCGTTAGTATTTGAAGGAACAGTTACCCAACACTTAAAGGAAGTGTCCTTTCGCTACCGGTAAAATCGAAAGAAATTTGAATAAAAAACAATTAAATGGCTACAGTTATAAAGAGACCTGATGCGTTAAGCCTCTCCGGAAACATGACTCCCTTTGTCCTGTTCGGTGGCGTGGGCTCAACGTCATTTGTTTTGCAGAAAGGCACGGAAACCATTTTGCGTCAGAGCTACGAGTATGGCTCTGACGGACTTGTCACTATTGACCTGAAGAGTGTAATCGAAAGCAACCTGTCATTTACGCTCAATGCATCCAGGAATAATTATCAGAATGATATTTCGGGCGAATTCCGTGCAATAATTGATGGTCAGCCGTATTCTTTCACGGTTGTTCGCTCAGGCGTTGCGAGCCTTGCCGATACTGCAAGGAATTTCTTGAGACAACATTTTCTCACATGGCAGCCGCGAGTGAAAAAGGTTACTTATTATACTCCGGAATGGCTCACATACTTCGCCATTGATGCAAGCACACTTCGCTTAAAGGCTTATTTCCCTAATGGCTCTACAACCGATATTCATCTTTGTACTTGTCCTGCCGGGAGAGCAACAACCGTAAATGTTCAATACGCAGAGGTCGCTGGACTTCTTGGACATCGCTATCCTTCATATTACGAGATATGGGCAGTCTCTTCCGGGACAAAAATATCAGAGTCGTTGTATTATAGCTATTCTGATGTAGAGAGTGAAGATGAGCAATGGTTCCTTTTCGAGAACAGCCTTGGAGGTCTTGATTCTTTCCGTGCTTTTGGCGTTAATGCATTAAAAGCCGAACATGAACATCAGATAGCGGAGATGGGCGAAACACGCAAAGAGTTTCGTGTCGACACAGATCGGAAGTACACAAAAAACACCGGGCACCTGGATGATTTTGCGCGCCGATGGTTGCTTGACTTCTTCCCATCGTGTGGTAAGTATATCTATGAAGCTTCTGCTATTCGTAAGGTAATAGTGTCTGAAGACAATGTGACGAATAAATCTTCAGACCTTCCATCCTCATACACTTTTACATATCAATACGCTGAAGTATCTCCCTATTTGAACTTACAACGCAACGAATCTGATATCCCTGATAACATCGTTATCCCTGATCTTTCTTCGCCGGATTTTATTTTACCCCCTCGGTTAGCTGAGTACCCAAGATTAAGTCTTACTGAGGGGGTGCTAATTCCTGTTTTTGAGCCACACAATGACAAGCCAGGTGTAACAACCTATGGGCATATTCACGAATCAATATTTGATGATGTCCGTGATTTTGTTGAAGAGAAAGCATCAGAGATAGGTATATTGCTTAATGAACTAAAAGACTCCGGCTTCGGTCAAGGAGGAGGTAGTGAAGGTTCTGGAGAACGCTTCTTTCATATTACTTCTACCGATCAAAAAACCGAGCCTTCTGATGAAAATGCATTTACAGCACTTCGTACACTCCACGAAATAGAGAACAAGTTTAAAGGTCTTGATGACATCTATCTTCGCAAAGACCGTGACGACACAGCGCATGGCTTCATCACCTTTGATGCCGGCTGGATGACACATCAACCAGTAAGGAGTGCCGTTTATTCTGTCGGATGGGAGGTAGAAGATCCTCGAGGCTTTTATCTTACAGAAACCGGAGCAATGTGGCTTCAAACGGTTAATGCCAGGACAGCCATTCTTACCTCCGGAGTATATGGCTCTCCTTACTACGCTTCAGGGTGGGCTGGTTTTGGTTCTATATGGGACATGAAAAAGGCGTTCCTGGAGACGGACTTCATCTCTGTCAGAAAGCAACTCAAGGTAAAAGAACTTGTTGTTGATCAAATAAGAGGGACGAACGGTTCTTTGCTTGTTTCTGACACAAATGTTATAGAAACAGTCGAAGATAGAGGCTCTGTTTGGCGTTGCTATATTGATGACTATGACGGCACAATGTATATGAATATGCGTGTCGACGATATACTTCGCTGTCAAAGATGGGAGAAAACCTCCGGTAAATATTACTTAGCCAGGGTAACAGCTGTCGGTGATGACTGGTTTGAACTATCAAAACAACTCGTAGAAGGTGAAGATACACCTTCAGCCGGTGATGTTGTCGGACGTTGGGACAACCTTAGCGATGAAGATCGTAAAGGATTGATTTACCTTACAGCCTCTGACTCGTATAATCCTTATATGGATGTTCGACACGGTGATTGGAATGCAACAGATGTATTAAAGGTTCGCCTTGGCCGTTTGGATGGAGTTCATGATCCTGTATTCCCTGAGCTGTATAACACGTATAATAATTTCGGATTATATACTAATAATTTCTACGGAACCGGCGACCTTATTCTTCGCAGTACCGGAGAAAGTGTTTCACGGACATTCGAAGTATTACAGGACTCCATCAAGATGGGGCTCTCTGAAATACGTTACGAAATGATTGTTTCTGAAGAAAGCATATTGCTTAACCCGGCTTTCTTAGACGGTACGGAAAATTGGGATTTTACAAATGTTATTTATCCCTGGCTCTTAGATGACCAATACTACACGGCCAATGGTGGTCCCGTGATGAACTTTGTATCAGGAGCAATCCTGATTGAAGACCCAACAAACAAACGTACTGTTCTTCAAATAGCGGATTCAACTGTTACACAACGAAATGTTTTATTTACTGACCGTACACCTGGGAAATATATTCTTTCTTTTTCTTATCGTGCATTGTTACCATTTGGAAAGATTGAAGTTGGTATTCCCGGTACTCCGATATTTATTTCACGACCACTTTCAGAAGACCTCACTTGGCAATATATTGAAGTTACCGGGGACTGGGATGGTACCGGTGACTTTAGGATCTCTGTACCTGGTGGCGTTGCAAATATCATGAATGTTTCTTTTACTTCAGATGCTTTAACGAATGCCATTAATCAGATAAAGGTTGAATATGACACAAAGCTAACATTCTATGCAGAGAAAGCGGTTATGAATTCTTTTCGTGATGAATATGATGCATTTGAACGCGTTGTAAGACGCGATTATGCAACGCAAACGTGGACATACAATGCCATTACTTCCGAAGTCGGTATTATTCTCAATGGTCGTTTACAGCACTATTCCACGACAGTACAGACAGCCTATGAGATTAGTAACTCTATTTATGACTTAAATCTCGGTTTGTCTTCCCGAATCACACAAGAGGTTAATAGCTTAAATATTTCTTTTACCAATAGGCTTAATGAAGTAAAAGGTGTTACTGATGCGTTTTACAACTTCTCATCGGAGAAGCTCTATATGAATCGACGCATCGAAATAGGTGCTGGAACGGGAAATAATTTTGTTTGTCAGGGAGGCATTGCCCCCAATGTTAACAGTAATGCTCCAGCCTTTTGGCTTGGTTCAACTTTCGCAGGTGCTTACCGAAATAGTTATGGTGATGTGACAGCTCCAATAGTTATGACACATAATGGAGATGCTTGGTTTGCAAATAATAAGATTAAGTTTTCTGCAAATGGTAGAGCTGATTTTAAGAGTCTTCGAGTAACGGACTATTCAGACACAAATGTGCTTTGTGTTGGTTGTGTCTTTAAGTTAACCCCCAATGGCACGTCTATTCTTGGGGGTAGTTCCGGCTATGGCTTTATGTTTAGAACAACTTACAATGTCAATAATAAAAGACATTATTACGATGTGATATTTCACCAGCCTATTTCGTCTCGCACTTTTTTTATAACACAGGGGTTGTTTAACGAAAGTCATGATGGTGGCGGCTTAGGCTATGGTACTGTAGAGAAGATCTCAGACCTGCAATATAGATTTTACACCTCAGATGATAGCAGCACAAATCCGCGCGACTTGCTGGTTATGATGTGTTACGCACCTGGATGGTATAGCGGATAATTTTAAATATATACAACAATGGAAATTAATTTTAAAGTAGAATTGAAAGATGCTTTTGGTAAAACAGTTATGATTATCGAACGCGACAAAACAACAGGAGATGTCTCTAAGTCAATGCCTGTTATTGTTAATGAAGAGCTTGTAAATCTTCTCGCTCATCCTAAAGCCTCTAGAAGTAGTGAACCAGCATCGCAGATGCAAGTACTTCATAGAATGACACTCTCTATGAAAATTGCTACCGGAGCCTCTGTTGATTATGACGAAGATGAATTATTAATCATTCGTGAAACAGTAATGAATCTTTATAACGAGAAGCTCATATCGCTCATTCTGGCTGCTCGTATTCTTGAACTTATAAAAAGTAAATAACTATGGCACTTGATAAAAAGAAAACAATATGCACCTGCATCTTTGAAAACATAGAAAAAGGTTGTGTGTTCAACTATGAAACTATATATGAGCAGGGTAAGGGTATAGAGCGCATAAATTTCTCTATACAAAAAGACAATACAATGATAGTTAGAGGCTATTCTATGCCGAAACAAAATTTGTACTCGTTCGAAACAATCTTCCAATTCCAGGATGTAAACCGCCAGGAGTTACAAAGCATTGTTGATGCAGACTTAGAACAGATTCCTTCACTCTTAGACAACTAACATTATGGCTGATGAAGTAGCACTAACCTCCAAACAACTGGAGCAAGCGTATCACTATTTCTTACAGAAAGGAGCTAGTATCGCAGGTCTTGAGGATGGTGGTGCAGACTTAACACAAATGTACCTTGCTCCGGTTATAAAGTATTCCGCTGGCGGCATTGCAGCGAAATTAGTACGTATGTCCGTTTCTCTGCTGAAGGCAAAGGAGGTTATGTTAAAGAGGGATGGTAATAACATAGTCTGGGTTCATCAGGGGGAAGATAATAGTGAAACTCTTTTTACTCTTGAAGACATCAAAGGAGCACCTGGGCAAACTCCTTCTTTCCGTACATCCGGAGCAAATGGTATTGAATGGAAGTATGAAGATGAAGACGACAGCGAATATCGTCCACTTATAGCAGTAGATCTTCTTCGTTTGACATTTGACCAGTTGACACCAGGGCAAAAGGAAGAGCTAAAGTTGCATTTCTCCGATTTGAGCGAAGCAGATCTTCTTGTTTTAATGAAGCCGGCTCTTGATGCTGCAGCAACAGCTAAAAATCAAATGCAAGAGTTTTCTTCAGCTGAAGAAACACGTGCTGACAATGAGCAAAAGCGCGTAGAGGATGAATCAAAGCGTGTTACTGCTGAAGAAAAGAGAGCAGGTAACGAATCAGATCGTGTTGCAGCAGAAGCTTTACGCAAGTTATTTATGGATGCCTGTATTGTTGAAGAACAATTACGGAAGACCGCTGAGATAAAACGGGAGGATGCGGAAGCCATACGTAAAAGTCAGGAGTCCTATCGAGAGGAGGCAACATTACAGGCTCTTGTTGATGCCGAGGAAGCAACAAACAAACTGAATGAACAAGCAGAGCATCGTGACGAAATTCGTGAGGATGGCTGGTGGTATCGTTGGGACTTAGATCAGCAGGACTATGTGCGATTTAAGAAGGCGCAAACGGATTTAATTCTTCCCGTTTTTTCGACAGATGTCAAAACAGGCATGATGAAGATCCAAGTTCCTCAAGAATTAAAGAGGCTAATCTTTAGAGTAAATGATAAAAAGCAATTAACATACAAATACGAGTAATATGGATGCAAATGAAAATATATTAGTGAAGGTTGGGTTTTCCCTTGATGGCGATTGGCATCACGACACTGAGTATTTGGAGCTGTCTGTTGTTCAACATGGGAAAGGGGCATACGCTGCGAAAGTCCCAAACGAAGGCGTTGAGCCGGGCACAGATGAAGATGTGTGGCAAATGATTGCCTATATAGGAGCAGATGGCAGAGGACTTGTTGTTCTTCCTAATGGTAATATTGGGTATTATGATAATGGCGAACTTGTGGATTCGGGGATTTCTTCCGGAGCATCAATTGATATTGATAATATTACAGTCAACTTCTCAGAGCCATCAGAGCGTGTGAATGTCGAAACAGGAGATAATATGCCTGTTCTCTTTGGTAAAATAAGCAAATGGTTTTCAAACTTAAAGGCATTAGCATTTAAGGATAAAGTAGATTGGGATAACGACATAAACAACCGCCCATCAATACCAACCGTTCCGACAAAAGTAGGTGCCTTTGAGAATGATAAGCAGTTTCAGAGTTTGTCAGAAGTGAACCAAAACATCACAGGAAGAGGCTATCAAACATCAACGCAAGTTGATGCTGCGGTATCAGGGCATAATACATCCGAAGCAGCACATAACGACATCAGGACAAAGTTGTCCGATGTAGAAGCAATTGCACGAGGAAAATCAAGGGCAAAGGTCTTCGATACTGTTGCAGAACTTGACGCATGGCTTGCTGTTGCTGCGAATGTTGCTACGCGACAAATCGGGGATAACTTTTATATCCGTGCTGTTGATGTGCCTGATTATTGGTGGGATGGTTCTGTAAAACTTCCTATCGAGGGCGAAAAGGTAGACCTAACGGAGTACTTGAAAGCGACAGATGCAGCTACAAGGTTTGTCGACAAAGAGACAGGCAAAGGCTTGTCAACAAATGACTTTACTGACAAATATCAGGAGTACATAGACTTCTGCGAAGGCACTCAAACGAGGACTTCAGTCGCTTCTATCCCTACGACGGTAGCGACAACCTTTGCAACAATCAGTTCAAATCAAACGTTTTCGCTATCAGGCACATTAGTACCCGGTCGAATATATACCACCCGAATAAAAGCAAGTGGCGCACAACGTACTGTCGCCTTACCAACTACAGGTGTTTATGTCACTAATGATGTTTCATCAATAGCTATTCCAAATGGGAAAGAAGCAGAGATAAGCGTTCTCTGTGTGACTGCCAGCGAGTATTCTTTACGTGTTATTGAACCTTAATTATTTGCGTTATGGATAAGTTGGCAAGGCGTAGACAATATGGCAAAAAACCATTGATAGAAGTAACAGAACTCATAACCTCCTACAGAGTGTGGATTGCACCCGAAGGCTGTAAAAGTGTTGATGTATGGCTCGTAGGTGCAGGAGAAGGCGGCGGACGCAGCACGGCTACTGGCTCTTCTTCACGTGGCGGTGTTGGCGGTGCCGGCGGCGAGATTCGCTCTTTGTTAAATTATGCGGTGACGGAAAACAGCAGTTATGTTATTCTGGTTGCTACGTCAACAGCGGTAAATTCAACCTTCAACAATGTTAACGGCACATTTGTATTAAAAAATCCAGAATCCGCCCCTGCTTCAAACGGCAAGCACGCTACCGCAGGCATAGATGGCAGATATCCTTTTGATGACCCCCTTCTTTATACTATAATGGGCTCATCGGGTGGCGGTGGTGGCATGGTATTCAGCTCTCGTTATTTCGATGCAGCAATTGGAGGTGTTGGTGCTGGTAATGGTGGGCACACGACTAACAACGCGAATGGCACTTCCAATCGTGCCGGAGGAAATGCGCAATCTGGTAGATATGGCAATGGTGGTGGCGGGGGTGTCGCAATCTCCAGTGGTGGCAACGCAGCGTACGACGGCGGTAGAGGTAGTCAAGGCTGTGTGGTTCTCCGATATAAAAAATATGAATAATAAAATATAATAATCATGTATTACACGAATAGACAAACAATAGCAGACTTTGAGCAAGAACTTTCAAAAAAGGATGGCTTTGAAGTGGTAAAATCCTTTGACGAGCTTAGCGGTCGTAATTGGCTTAAACTAACAGCGAAACAAGTTGCCTTCTATGAAGCAAATCCAAACGCTTCAATAGAGGAAGTGATAAACTGTGCTTTAACGCCTGCTCCTGAAAGAACTTTAGGGGAGGCGATTGCGGAGAAGTTGGAAGCGTTAGCAGCTTATGATGATTCTGGTGCTGTTAATAGTTTCATTGTAAAGATGGGCGAAGACAAGCACCCTACATGGATAACAGCGGAGCAACGAGCATTGTATATGACATCTGTTAATTCGGCAAGACTAATTGACGATGAGAGTATTGAAATAGAATTGCTAGGGCAATTTGTTGAATTACCTATATCAACAGCGGAAAGATTGTTAGCGCAAATCCATCGCTATGCCGATAAAGCAGCAAATGTAACGGCAAGGCACAAAGCAGCTATTGAAGCATTAACAACTATTGAAGAGGTAGATGCTTACGACTTCACGGTAGGCTATCCTGACAAAGTGATTGTTCCATTATCTTAAAGAAAGGAGGGTCTAATGATGAATAAAATGTTAACAATTATTAACGGGGGGGGCAAAACCCTCTTATAATCAACATTTTAGCGCATCTACGAAAGGAGGTGTGCTATGTTAAACTCACGTAGAAGAATGACATATAATAACAAAATAGATGTTGACGCTGTTGCTTTTATCGCTAAAGGTATTACCAATGTAACACATCAGAAAGCTGTAAACTATCTGTGTGTTGAACTGAAGAAAGCGAACCTTTGGAATAAGATGGTAGCTATATATCCGCTTGTTGGTGGTACAGCTGCTTTGCACGCTTGGAATCTAAAGAACTTATCGAAGCACAATATAACATGGGGTTCAGGCGTAACACATTCTGCGCAAGGAGTAGTTAATAATTCAGGTCAATCGACTTTGAATTTACACTCTAACGATATCGCTAATATTGGCACGAGCTTTCATGCGGCTTTTTACTTTCACACAAACTCACAGCCGACAAGGTCCTCATATGTAATTGCACATATAAATATGGCCGAGTCCGGAGACAGTAACTCCATTTACGCCGCAATTCCTCATTCTGATGGGAGGATTTATTACTGCCATTCATCGGGCATGGTTGTTAATGGCCGTCGATTAAAATTTGCTTTGTGTAACAAGCTTGGGCAATCTCAGGCTGTTTATATAGATGGTTCTTCTGCCGTTTCCGCAAACACGACTCCGCGGGCAACCATTTCTCAGTCATTTGTTTTAAATAGGTGCGGACTTAACGGCAGCAATGCCAGTCGGATGTCTTTTATTTCGCTTGGTAGTGGCTTTACCGATGCAGAACAGGCAACTCTTTACAATATAGTCCAACAATATCAAACGATCCTCGGCAGGGCTGTATAGCTCGCCTTGGTATAAATAGTGAAACACAAACAATAATAATAAACTAATAAAGTATGAATACAATTTTAATCATCATTTCAATCTTGGTAACGGTCGTTTACCTTGCTTATACTATTAAGAAATTCGGAGTGCCTCACTCCATTTCGGAGACTTATTATCTGTTGAAGCGTGAGAACAAGAAAAAGTCGGTACTATTCCCCTTCTGGGCGTACGCCACGGCTATCCCTCTGATGATAGCATGGCTTAACATGACAGAGGGCAAAGACTATCAATTCTTATCTTTCTTCGCGCCGGCCGGTCTTATGTTTGTTGGAGCAGCCGCACAGTTCAAAGAGAAGCTAACTGATAAAGTACATTACGGTGGTGCTGCCATTTGTCTTATCGCTGCAGTGATATTAGTAGTCATTTGGGGTTATTTGGGGCTTACGCTGATATGCTTCTTTGCTGCTGTATTAATTATCTACAAGTATGGCAAACCTATCTTTTGGGTTGAAATTGCAGGGTTGTTCGCTGCATTTGTGGCATCACTTTTAAAGGTTTTATGAGGTAATCAAGACTAAACGACAGAATAATGGACTGGACGATAATTACATCGATTATATCAATATTATGTGGCTCGAGTACCGTAATAACATTTATCCTATACAGAAAGCAACAAAAGCGTTTTAAGACGGCAGAGGCTTTCGAGAAAGAAGTCGATGCACTAAAAAACACGGTTGAATCCATGCGACAACAGCTACTATTCTATGATGGAAGGCTGGCTGAAATGCAGAACCTTGTTATTGGCAAAGATGCATACATTAGTCAATTGACGCTGGATAAACATAGATTGGAAGTCAAAAATTCAAAGAACAAAAGCGCAATGAATAGAGCTTATAGCTGTGGACATTGTTCTGATATTTCGTTGTGTCCAGTTCTAAAGCAAAGGGCAGCCAATGATGAAGAATATTTGAAAACGTTGAACTGTATTAAAAAAGATGAGGAGAAAACAAAATGAAATATTTTACAATAAAAGAGCTTTGCCATTCAAATTCAGCAGCAGAGCGTAAGATTGACAACACACCGACAGCGGAGGTAATACATAATTTGACAACACTTGTTAATAACGTATTAGATCCTCTCAGGGAGAAATACGGCAAGCCTATTTATGTTAGTTCCGGTTATCGCTCCCTATTGTTAAATCGTTCAGTAAAAGGTGCAACATCGTCACAACATAGGCTTGGCGAGGCGGTAGATATAACCGTAGGAACAAAGGAAGAGAACAAAAAGTTATTCGAGATAATCAGGAAAGAATTACCATTTGACCAGCTTATTGATGAGAGTGATTTCAGTTGGATTCATGTTAGCTACAGCGAGGGTAGATTAAGAGAACAAGTATTGAAGCTATAATATTATTATATCTCAAAGTCATTGAAGACTTTCACTCCTTCTTGTTTGCTTTCATCCAGTACGTGAGCGTAAATAAGTGTTTCTCTCAATTCAGAATGACCTAAGATGTCTTTAAGACTTGCAAGATCTTTTGTTCGTCTCAAGAATATTGTTGCGAATGTATGCCTGCCTACTTTATGGCTTAATGGCTTGTCTATCTCTGCTATCTTAGCAATCTCCTTCAAAAAGGTATTCATTGTCTGGTCAGCATGGAGCCTCTCAAAGATAGGACCTTTCTGACGCTTGCCAACAAGATTCCGGAGTAGGTTCCTAAGAGGATCTGACACAGGAACAACAATCGGTTCTGGTTTGGAGTTGCGAAGCTTTAAGCGAAAGTAAGTGAAGCTGTCATTGTTAAATTGCTCAAGCTTTAGCGATTTAGCGTCACCGATATGCAAAGAACTAAAGCATAAGAATAAAAAGAATTCAAGAGTTTTATGATACTTGTATTCTAATTCTCCTTCATTGTAAAGATTAACGAGAATTCTTAGTTCTTCTTCATTCAGATAGCAGTAGCTTGCCTTCGTCCTCTTAATACTCCAGTGTTCAAAAGGATTCTCATCCATGTACCCGGCTTTCCATGCTGCTCGCACATATTTTCTTATGGTTGACATATTTTTATATGCCGTGTTCTCGTTGTTTTTTAGCTTTTTACGGAGATAGGAATAGTAGTCATCTAACCATTCAGGCGTGATATCATCAAAGTGTAGGAGTGGGGCAAACGCCTTTAGTTTATTAATTACTCCCCGATGTGTCATTATAGTAGCAAGTTCACTCTTTATCGCATTCTTTTTCTGATACATATCAATGAATTCAAAAAAAGTATCATAGTCATTTGGTCTATTGTATGCCCTGAGAAAAGAATCTTTTGTTAGCTTTTTGTTCCTCAAACGGTACTTAACGAAGACTTCATTTATTCTCGCATGAATTTTGCCAATAATTAGATTTTTATCCTTGTATTGTTTATCATTGATAGTAACACAACTTTTGTTTTTGTCCCAATGCTTTTGGCGACAACGAACTCCTGTGCTACAACTTATCTTATCTCTATTAATATAGAAAGAAATCCATACAATACCATCTTCTTTGTTTTCGGAATATTGCTTGTGAAAAGTCTTAATACTTGCCATTTTGGGGAAATTTATCGGTCTACAATCGGTCTACAAATGGTCGAAAAAAAGACCTAAAATCTACAATCGACCTACACTTTTTCGTTTTTCACACATTGTGGTAATCGGGCTAACTCGTTGATAACCATATAAAACACATAAGCTCCTAATCTTTCGATTAGAAGCTTATCGCATAAATGAGGTTCCTGGCGGATTCGAACCGCCGTAGACGGTTTTGCAGACCGGTGCCTAGCCACTCGGCCAA
>JGI994J12354_10000392_pt1 | contig 43152 bp, 40 predicted proteins | sample IntmicLarv3ML3BL_FD_12354 | JGI IMG/M metagenome (IMG submission 12354) | reverse complement strand
ATGCGAGTTTAGGTACAACTTTAAAAACCAAAATATATATAAAGTTATGCTGAAAATATTAAGGGAAAGGACATTGTTTTAGACTCTGTTCTTGTCAAGACCCTATATCTATATAGAAATCTCATCAATAATGAGCATATGAAACTAAATAATGCAAAGATACGGTATGTAATTGACCAGGAGCATGAAGCACTTTCATTAGCGTTTAAAGCTTATGATAGATACTATGAAAAAGAAGGGTTACTAATGAACGAATATAAAATAATAAAAATAAAATTATGTGTCGTTGCTATACTCATAACGATTGGGATATTAGTTCCATATGGAGGTATAAACTTTTTTTTATATCCGATTGCTGTGCTTTTTTTGACTATAGGTGTACAATTTTAATAATGTTATGAAATCAAAGATATTACTTAAAACAATTCATATAATTTTAAATATATTGCTCGTCTATATAATAATGGCATACTGCCTATATGCTGTTGTATTATTATTTATTGACTTCCCAAAATAACAACTTAAAACCGCAAATATTATAAAATTAGCACACAGTTTTAGTACTAAATATCGATATTTACGAACAAAATCACGGAATAAATAATATTATAACATATTTTATTGTATCACGCCAAAAGGAACGAGAAAGCCTCGGATCATTGAACCCATAAAAGATTAAAAAAACTATTTATTTAAACTACTCGAAAACATTTGGTCGCCTATGTTATAACAGAGGCAACTAAAATTAATATACTATAAAAAGTTCGCTCTAAAGCAATTTCAAAGTACTTAAAGAACTCCAAAGTTCACGGTAACGCATCGGACCTATTAGCGGAAATGTAGGGAACGGTTGCTCTAGCACAAATTTCAGCGCGATATTTATCGGCTCAACCCCTAACTTTCCAGCTTCTGCTATAGCATTTTCACGCGCTTTTAGATTCTCTTCGCTATACCAACAGCGGCGCATCTCATCTGTAAGCGCTCCGTTCGGGTCAAATAATTTTGTAAAGAACCCGCGCGCCTGACTGCCCCATGGGAAGAGCGGCATCTGTCGCTCAGTCAGCCAGTCAATAAATTCCGGAGTGTTCGCGGAAACCGCATAATACCCCTCCCACGGCGTGTCGTACATTTTAGCCAAGCTAAATTGATTGCTGAGAAGCGAGAAATAGTCTTTGCCGCTCTTTTTTGCGTACTCTTCAGTTTGCATAAGACGTTCGAGTGACCAGTTTGAAACGCCAAAGACCGTACACATGCCTCGCTCTTTTGCTTCAACCATAGCATCCAAAAGCTCGCCGACCGGGATATTCACATTGTCCCTGTGCATCATGTAGATATCCACATAATCCATTTGCAAACGGTCTAGCCCTTTTTCCAGTTCAAAAAGGATGCCTTCCGGTGTGTCATATGGAAAATTAGCGCCCTTTTCTATTATAACGACCGAGTCACGGATGCCGTTCGCCTTAACCCATGCGCCTAAGTTGACCTCACAAACGCCGTTTGGTTGCCCGTAAGCGTAGGAGGTATCAAAACAATTTCCGCCAAGCGCAAAATATTCGTCAAACTTAATCTTGGTGTGCGGATACGTATAGTTCATATCAGCACCGATAACCAGGCGCGAAATATCCTTATCTATGCCCTTTATCTTTCCGTAAAGCATCGGCGCATCAGCATAACGGCTAAGCGTAGCGTTTGTTATGGTCAGGTTATTGCTGTTTTCCCCTTTTTCCTTATTATAAACCATGCCGATAGCTGTACGCCATCTGTCGAGCGTCTCCATATTGCCGATGGTATCTTCAACGCTCATGGCGCGAGGAGCATTGCTCTGCTGCTTTACGTGCGCCTCCACTTCATCAGCTTCGTACTCATAAAGCTCTTTGTCAAACGGCACTTCAATATCTTCAAAGGTCTCGCCATAGTTCTTCGTTAAACGCAATACCGCCTTTGAACCCAGATTTGGCACCCACGGATTTAGCACCTCGAGCCAGCCATCAGTTCCGACAATTCTTGCACTGCTGCCGCCCATAAGCTGCACACCAGTAATCGCATTTGCGATAACGCCATTTTCAAACTCCAAAATAGCCGTAGCTGTTCCGTCTGTGTTGGTCTTAGAGAATGTTGCGCTCGCCTCAACGCGCACAGGGTTTAAAAACTCCTTATCGCTCGCAAAACCGGCAATACGACGTATAAATGATATGGGGTAACACCCGACATCCAAGATGCCACCGCCGCCAAGCTCTTGTGAAAAGAGACGGTGCTTGGGGTCAAAGTCGGCATTGTAGCTAAACTCAGCATAAATCATGCGAATAGTGCCGAGAACGCCGCTATCGATAATCTCTTTTATGCGCTCAAGCTGCGGATGGCACCTATACATAAACGCTTCCATCATAAAGACGCCCTCGCGCTCTGCGATGTCTGCTATCGCCTTTGCCTCGTCCGCGTTAATGCCGATTGGCTTTTCAACCAAAATATGCTTCTTCGCTCTTGCTGCCTTTATAGCCCACTCTGCATGCATTGGATGCGGTGTTGAAATATATACTGCTTCAACTTCCTCATCCACTAACATTTCATCATAGCTGCCGTAATATTTTTTTACATTGAATTTATCAGCAAAATCTTTAGCGGTTTGCTCATTTCTGCTCGCAACCGCTAATATTTCATTGAACTCGCTTTTTTTGACACCTGTAGCGAACCTATTTGCTATAAGTCCGGTGCCTATAATTCCCCATTTCAACATCAAAATCTACCCTTTTCTACCTTTTATTTTCGCTCTAAACTCCAAAAATTTTCGCTATATTGTCACCCAAAATGGCATTCAAATCGCCCTGTGGTATCTTGGCATATCTTGTTGCCAAAAACGCCGCAGAAAATGAATTTACAGGGTAAGAGGAGGAGAATATTAAACGATCCGCCCCTATCCTCTTTGAAAGCATTTCAATAGTATCCGCGCCACACAGCGTACGTGTGGTCAAATGGATATTCGGAGCATTTTCTACAAGCTCCAGCGCTTCAGACAGATTCTTAAGCGAGACATCAACAAGGATAACAGGTGCCGAAAAATCGCTGAGTAAGTCGTATAAATATTTAATATTTCCACAGCTCTTAGCTTCTATCATTAGAGGCATATTAAAGGCATTATTGAGCTCAGAAAAGAGTTTTTTCGCGAGTAATGAGTCCAAACTCCACCCTTGAGTTTCAGGGTAAAGTGTTAATGCTTTAATGCCGTTTTCTACGCAGTATGCTATCTCTTCAGCTATAGAAACTCTTGGGTCTATAAGCCCTAAAGCAAGCAGTTTATCCGGAAAACTTCCGCACGCTTTTACGGCCATTTCGTTTCCGGTGTGCGCATCAAAAAAGATACACTTTGATGAGAGTACACCCGCTTTATCGATTTTGAATTTTGCCATTGCCTCAACGATATTCTTCTCATCAAGTTCCGATAACAGTGTAGGCCAACCATTTATAATATTTAAAGCATCTATAACCATAATTTCTCCTATTTTTTCCGCCTTCTGGTAGAGCGGATTCCGTCAAAATATCTTTCCGCCAAGATAATCGCAACATAGTCATCATACGGCTTATCAGGTGAGCGTAAACCTATTGGAAGTAATATCCCAAGCCCTTTTGGTTTATTATCCATAAGGTATCTTCGCCTTCCCTGTTCAGATGATTTGTCCTCATCAACAAAGATGATATCAAGGCGCAAGCCACTGCTTTTTAGCATGCTATATACATTTTTCGAATATGTTCTATCCCCTAAAATGACCGTATTACTCCCGAATTTACCTACAAGATAAGAGACTGCACTATTTAAGCTTTCTGTATTGACGATATCTTTGTCAATGACACTATTATCGCTGTTAACAACAGCAACACCACATTTTACTCTTCCCGGGTCAATAGATATTATAGGAGGGGCAGTTATACGTGGCATGGCTCACATTTCCTTAGCGTTGTACAACGTCAAGCTCAAACTGCATGGGAGAAAACCTGTCTAAAGCAGAGGTAGCTTTAACAGTAAATCTTACTTTTCCACCTAAAGACTTTGCTTTTTCAGCAACAGTAATCAGCTCTTTTAGTGTAAAATTAGGAATATTTGGCTCCGGTATCTCATCCAAATTATTCCCGTCAAAGCGCATTGTAATATTAGGGATTCCTTTTTCTCTTAAAGCAGGAAACAATTTCTCACTTATGAGTGTATCAGTAATCAAGCCAACAATATCATAAAGAAATATATTTGATTTGATATCAGAATCTAACGACACGACGGCCTCACCACGTTTAAACATGGGCTTATTTTCTACAAGGTCAAAAACTGCAGGGGACAAGATTGCAGCAGATGCCAGATTTACATTATTTAATGGTGTTAAGGTAATAATGACTTCATTTGCCGTGGTTTCAGTTTTTAATCTTTCAACTATTAGTGAAATAGCGGATTTGCGGTCAATTAATTTTCCCGCATTATCAAAGAAAAGTAAGACATTATCTGAGGGTTGCAAACTTTCATTGCGTGCTCTTACTATTTTGTCACCCATATCGAGCAACAAATTAAGTTGGTCTTCTATAGATTTCTGTTTATCAATCTTTCCACTGACTATTTCTTGTCCGGACAAAAATATAATTGGCGAAAAAGTACTGTCTGTAAAAACATTGCGTAAAAGTGTAACATCTTCCTCCAACTGCTTGATTTCATCCTGAAGACGGCTAACATCTGCCTCTAACCGCTCTTTTTCTATGCTTAAAAGACGACGTTGTTCTTCTAAATCAACAATCTGTTTGTTGATTTGTGTTAGTTTTTCTTGAAGAGTATCCAGTTCTTTTTGCTTTGCTATAACTTCACGATTTGATGATGACAGCTCTCGACTTATTTTATTATACTCATCTCGCGCAGTCTTAAGTTCCTGTTCAACACGCCTTTGCTGTGACAATTGGTCTTTTAGTCGGCTATTGACATCAGCAAGTTTTTTATTTACATCTGCTAAATCTTTGTCGACCTTTTTACGTTCAATGTTTGCCCTATCAAAATTGCTTTGGACATCTACAAGCTTACTCTCAATAAGCGCCATTTCTTCTTCAGCTTTTGTTAGTTTTGCTTGCTTTTCTTCAACCTGTTTCTGTGTGATACTTAGTTGCTTTTTCCATTCTGAAATTGGAGTTATAAATGCCTCTCGTATGCTGTGACTTGTAAAATATATAGTGCTTAAAGTAGCAAGCGCAATAAGCATTCCCATCATAATAGATATAACAATAGCAGTATATTTTGGACGCAAACCAAAAAGTGACAGACGTTTACGCCCCAATTTTCGACCCATAAAATCCCCAAAAAAGGCAATGAGTCCACTAACACATATTATTATTATAGCTAGTATAACAAAATTATTCATAATCATATAATTATATACTTTTTAAAGGAATACGTCAAGCAGTATATGTATTAAACACAAACTTTATCCTATGATAACTTCTCTATCAATTATAAAAAGTGATTCCTTCTCAAGTATATGCACATTTACATCAGAAAATTGATGCGATATACGAACCTTAAACTCCACCTCTTCGTCATAGCTTTTGCCAAGCGGAATTACAATTTTCGGTTTTATAAGGCGAACTGCTTGCACAGTATCAAATGGCGTTAAAGCTGCTATAGGTAAAAACACAATATCCGGAGAAAGGTCTCCCACTGCAGCGAAATCACCGACAAATTCAGTAACACCTGCATGATATATGGTAATACCGCCAAGCGTTATAGCGTATCCTATCTTTTCTCGTCCCATAAGCCCGCTGAGCGTTGCACCTGTAGCAGTAATCAAAGCATTTTCAAGTGCATAGCTCGCTCCAGGAGATAGAGCAACATTTCGCGTAGCATCAACTCCGAGAGAGATAATATCATGACGCAAATCAGCAGGACCAAAAACATGTGCCATTGTTCGCTCAAATACTTGTTCTATGAGCTTATCGCTTAATGTTGTTGAGCATAAAATCGTATCAAAAAGCGGAAGAGTTTCAATATTCAAAACGCTATCATTAGTAAACGATGGCATTAAGAGCATCGTACTCTGTGAACTATCTTTTAATATTATTTCCTCTTCAGCAGTACGCCAGACAGCTATTTTCCCTTGAGATATTTGTTCAGCTTTCACCTCTTTTATAAGAGAAAAATCACTATCGGAAAATATATTATCATTATTTATAATATCCAGTGGGTCATTTGCTTTTATGGTAAAAGAAAAATGTACCGGTATCTTGGGTGGTAAAACGAGCGAACTATTTGATGTATCACTTGCCATATTATTACTCGTCGCCAAAAATTGTAGTAAAAATGAATTTTGCTCTGCGCTTAAAGCCAAAATGGGCGCGTGATTTTGTGGGAAAGTTATTGTAAAATCTGTAGGAATATCAGACGGGCTAAAGGAAATCGTTCCATTCTTTGTATTTTGTGAAATTAGCTGCAACGGAAAATTTGCAACCTTATTATATGCGACCTCATGAGGGTGAGTATTTTCGCTCTCAATGATATTAAACTCGTCAACCGGAGATATAAGGGTATCTTCATTTGCAGCTTGCAATGAAATACTTCCTGCCCAGTTCACAGGAATGGACCACTGATTGCGGTTTTCCAGAATTTCCTCAACCCTTACCCTCTCTTCGCCCGCATGAAGTGTAATGAGTCGCCTTAATATGACTTGGCTCTGGACATTTTTTATCCCTATATCTGTCCTGTATTGCAACTCTTCAACAACTGTAAACAGTTGTACTGAAACAGTTCTGTCGTTATCTTCAACTATCTCACATTCCCAGCTATTTCTGCATGATGCCTCTTTTTCGCCAAAGAGCACTGGGAAGTTAGAGTACATGCCACCGCGGATTCTCGCACTATGCGGATGCGGAAAGACTGACAATAGCTCTTTTGAATGTTTTTTATAAAAAATGCTAAAAATTCTTCCACCCTCAGTCGGTAATACAGTAACTGAGAACGCTCCATTTTCAAGCACAACCGCCTCTATATCATTTAAAATAAGAGTTCGGGTTATAGCGCACTTTTTATTATCATTCAAATCAAGCGGCAGCATTTTTGCCTCTAATTAGTGTACAGAGTCAGCATAAATACAGTCTTGTCTTTTCCGACCTTAGGCATATATTGTGTAACGCCAACTTCAATATTCTTCTCTTTATAGTTTATGCTCACAGCGCTGCCATCTTTTCTTGAGCCATTAACATAATCAGCTTGAACATAATAATTTTTACTTAAATTCATCTCAGCACCAAGCATAATACCATAAGTATCTTCAGTATTTGTAATTATACCGGCGTGTAGTGAAAGTGGCCATTTTTCTGTAATTTCATAGGCAGCAGCAACAGCATAATACTCTGTCTTACTCTTCTCGCCTATACCTTGTGCACCAATAGCAAAGCCCCAATCATCGCCGTTATCAGCAAATGACATTTTGAGGTTGTATACAGTCCCAACACCCTTTGAAACTTCGTCAATGCCACCCTCAAAACCCAAAACATTCGCATACTGCATACCAAAAATCGTACTGCCTTCATTAGCATAAATTTGTGGAGCATCATTTGTTATGTACTGTGCCATTACTGTGCTCTCCATATTAGTTGCTGTAGGCATAATATTAAGCCCTACAGGGATAGAGTAAAGAGCCACTGATAAACAAACTAAAGCCATAACTATTACTATTTTTTTGGTCATAACAACCTCCTTATTTTTAAAGATCAACATATGCTAATCTTATTTGGTCTCCGCCACGTGTAACGATTCCCAGTGGCCTATTCGTCATCTTAACTATAACAACAAGATCTTTATCTTCAATGAGGTCTTTCTGCACACCAAAGCGTACAGCTCTGTCTAGGTCCTCATTGACTGTACCGGGAGTATTCACATAATACGGCAATACTCCCCATAAAATGGCCATCTGATTATAATTATTTTTATCCGATGTTGCAGCTATAATATTCTGACAGGGGCGATATTTTGACACTATGGTCGCCGTATAGCTTGTAGAACTTGTCGCGATAATCGCTTTTGCGCCCATCTTTTCCGCCATAGATACGGCAGAGCTTGCGACCGTAACATCAAGTACTGCCTTCTGAGAATTTTCAAGACAATCAACGCAATACTCTTCATTTTGCGTGTCAAATATCTTTTCCGCGCGCTCAGCCAGATTTGCCATAATCTTTACCGCTTCTACCGGGTATTTTCCAGCAGCAGTCTCTCCTGAGAGCATTACCGCATCAGTTCCGTCTAAAATAGCGTTTGTGACGTCAGTCGCTTCGGCACGTGTCGGACGGGGATTTCTTATCATAGAGTCAAGCATTTGCGTTGCTGTTACTACCGGCTTTCCTGCCCTATTTGCCTTTAAAATAATCTCTTTTTGCAGCGTTGGTATCTCCTCTATTGAGGTTTCAACGCCAAGATCTCCGCGCGCAACCATCACAGAATCATAAACGTCTAAAATAGCGTCAATATTTTGGATAGCTTCCTGTTGCTCTATTTTTGCCATCACCGGGCGAAATATATCAACACGCTCCATTATACTTTTCACGCGTAAAATATCATCGGCACTGCGAACAAAACTCATAGCAACCCAATCTATACCCTCTTTCAGCGCAAACTCAAGGTCTTTTTCGTCCTTTTCTGTTATAGCGCTTATGGGAAGGTTTGCACCCGGGATATTTATCCCTTTACGGCTTCCGAGCGGCGCGGTAATAACTGCCGTTAAATGAATATCGTCACACTCTACCTTATCAACAACTGCCTCAAAGTTGCCGTCATCAAAAAGAAGTCTCTGCCCTTCCGCCAAATGCTTTGGCAATTCCTTATAGGACAAGGGCATCTCTCTCTTTTCAAAGTCAAAATCGTCACGCGCTGTGAGTATAAATTTATCACCGCAGTTAAGCATCATTGGCTCATCTGTCTCACCAGTACGTATCTTTGGACCGCAAAGGTCACCCAATATAGCAACAGCAAGATCAAGTTTTTTTGCTATCTCGCGCACTAAAGCTATACGCTCACGGTGCTCTTCATGAGAGCCGTGCGAAAAATTTATACGAATTACCCGCGCGCCGTTTTCAATGATTGCCTGAATGGTCTCACTGTCACTACTAGCAGGTCCCAAAGTCGCTACAATTTTAGTCTTTATCATTATGAATACAGTTCCAAATCTTCGTCTGAGATATCCATATTGCTGTAAACGTTTTGAATATCATCATTTTCTTCAAATGTGTCGAGCATTTTAAGCATCTGCTTTGCATCATTGCCTGTTACGGTAACTTGCGTTTGCGGAATCATTGTAGCTTCAGCATCCTGTACTTCGTATCCTGCTGCCTCTAACGCCTCCTTCACTGTGTAAACGTCAGCGGGAGCTGTAAATACTTCTATAGAATCTCCGTCAACCCTCACATCCTCAGCACCTGCTTCAAGCGCTTCAAGCATTAAAGCGTCTTCGTCAATATTTCCGGTATTATTTATGGTTATAAGCCCTCTACTATCAAAGAGGTAAGAAACGCAGCCGTTTTCTCCTAAATTTCCGCCGCAAGCCCTAAATGTAGCGCGAACTTCAGGCGCTGTGCGATTTTTGTTATCGCTCATACAGTCAACCATAACTGCAACACCACCCGGACCATAACCCTCATAGCTAAACTCTTCGTACTGGACGTCCCCTATCTCGCCGGTTCCGCGTTGGATGGATCTTTTGATATTATCTGCCGGCATACTTGCTGCTTTTGCCTTTGAAATAGCGTTTCTTAAGCGCAAATTATTATCAGGATCGCCTCCGCCCGCTTTTGCCGCTGAAATAATATCTTTTGCAAGCTTGGTAAAGGCCTTACCGCGCAATGCATCCATTTTCCCCTTTTTAATCTTAATATTCGCCCATTTTGAATGTCCTGCCATATACTCTCCTTAAAATCAATCTATTATAAAATTATATCATATATAGGGCTGTTTTGCAAGTATTTTTAAGTTTTTTACACTTAAAAATACTAAAAACACAACTATCCTAAATCTCTATTTTCTCACGTAGCAGTATATCTCGTAATAATTTATGCTCTTTGTGACTTAAATCGTGATCTTTTGAAATAATATTTTCCGCACACTCTTGCACTTTTAACAATAACTCTTCATGAGTCAAAAGGTTTGCAAATCTATACTCCATATCTCCGCTCTGCTTTGTGCCCTCTATCTCACCATGACCGCGCAACAAGAGATCAAGACGCGCAAGCTCAAAGCCGTTGTTTATCTCAATTACCGCTTTAAGGCGTTTTCTCGCTATAGGAACATCTGGAGATGTAGAGCTTAAATTAGGGTTGTTTTTGGGTGCTGTTATTAGTAGACAGCGGGATAAAAACGCTCCCCTCCCCACTCTGCCGCGAAGCTGATGGAGCTGCGAGAGACCGAATCTGTCAGCGTTAAATATTGTCATCACCGTAGCGTTAGCAACATCAACCCCGACTTCAATTATGGTCGTTGCCACAAGTAAATCTATCTCCCCGCGACGAAACTCTTCCATTATCCGATTTCTAAGTTCCGGCTCAACCCTTCCATGCAAAAGCTCAACCCGATATCCATTAAACCGCTCTTTGACAACACTATAAGTATCTTTTGCCGACTCTGCCTCTAAAAGCTCTGATTGTTCTATTAAAGAACAAACAACATACCCCTGATGACCACTCTCAAGCTCATTTTCAATTATATCATAAACCTCTTTCAGCTTATCATTTGAAAACCAATCCGTCTTTACAGCGTGTCGCCCTTTGGGCATATCTAAAAGCATTGAGATATCATGGTCGCCGTAATTTGCTATAGCGAGCGTGCGTGGTATTGGGGTTGCGGTCATTATAACATAGTTCATATTGCCGGAAGAGTCCTCTTTTAAACGAAGTTTGTCTCGCTGATTCACCCCAAAACGATGCTCTTCATCAATTACCACAAACCCGAGATTAGAAAATGCCACATCATCCTGAATTAAAGCGTGCGTGCCTATCAAAACCGCAATTTCATCCTTCTTGACTTTGCTCTTTATATCTCCTTTTTGGGTTTGAGGAACAGAACCGGTTAAAAGCACAGAAGTTATATTGAATTTTAACAATGCGTTAGAAATCTTTTCAAAAAGTTGCTCTGCCAACACCTCTGTTGGTGCCATTACTGCGCACTGATATCCGCTGAGCGTGGTATAAGCAAGCGCGGCAATTATCACCGCAGTCTTTCCGGAGCCGACATCGCCTTCAAGTAAACGATTTAACGGCGCACCACCTTTTAAATCCTCAATAATCTCATTTATCGCGTTCTTTTGCGATTCTGTAAGTTCAAAATCAAAGAGTTTATGCAATATCTCATCAAAATCATACTCTTGCGGCAGCACAATAGAAATGCCCTTAATTCCCTTTCTCTGTTGCTTTTTATGTGCTAAACGGAGCTGATGAGGCAAAAACTCATCAAAGACCACCCTATCATTAGCGTTTTTATGTAAAATCTCATTTGATGGCTGATGAAGAGTTGAGATAGCTTTCACAAAGGGGCAGAGCTCATATTCGTTTAATACACTTTGCGGCAAGATATCAAATTCCGGCTCTTGTTGCAATCGATTTAAAAGCGCAAAAATAGTGCGTCTAAGCTGACTCTGATAAACTCCTTCGGTTAAAGGGTATCTCGGCACTATTTTAAGTTGATGCAGCATATCCTCTTCAGTCTTTGTTATGGAGTATATATCAAGGTACTGAAACTTTGTATGAGTTTCAACTTTAGCGTAAACCATCACCTTTGATGATATATTGAACTGCATCTTTGTCGGGCTGTAACCATCAAAGGGAGATTTTGTTGATATGGATACGACCTCTGCCGTGTCGCCATTGTCATCGGTCACAGTTAATATATATTCATATAAAGCGCTCTTACTTTGGCTTTTTTTTCGCACAATTGACTTATATTTTCGCTCAACCACAGTACCTATAAAAAGTATCTTTTCGCCGAGAATGGCATCCTTTACAGACGATAGCAGTCCGCTCTCACGCGGAAAGTGATAGAGCAAATCGCGCACTGTCTCTATGCCGAATTTTTCAAAGAGTTTTTGGTGCCAAAATGCGCGTGGATACATTGTTTTGAGTTCGGTAAAGAGTATTTCCGACAAGGTAGCGTTTTCTAAAAATGACTGCACAGCCACCTGTTTTACAGCGTATGTCGGGATTATTTCTTCATCGTTTTGCGTGTATTTAGGAATTTTTTGCGCAAAATTATTCTTTTTCAGCTCGGTTGCTTCAGTAGGAAATGACTCTTCTTGCGCCTTGCAGAGCTCTATACCTTTTCTCACCTTTTGAAGGCGCTCATCAGCAGTAAAATCATTATAACCGACAAATAATTTTTCTACTTGGTTTGCGACACCGATAACGCTTAAAGGGGCTGACTTTGCCCAATTTTGAACATACAGCTCCAAGCCGCCGGAGCCGGAGATTGCACTATTATTGCACCCGGTCTTCTCTTCAAGTTCAAGCGGTTTTCTAAGGCGCTGAAAATACAATCTCAAAACTGAAATATTGTCCGGTAATGCCATAATGCACCTATCATCTGCCCTCGTAAGTCGCTATCTTTTCACAAAGCAACTCGAGCGCAAGTTTGCTGTCAAGGCGCGGCACGCCATCTATTGCTTTACTTGCCATATCGCACTCTAAAAGCGCCCTATATATATATCGAAGCTTATCCCAGCTCATTTTCCTTGCAAGCCCTGCAAATTTCTTCTGTTGCCAAGCTGAAGCGCTACGGAATTTGCTCTCTTTGTAAAGAAGTTTATCTGCTCTTACACACTCTTTTACATCATCGCCACTGCCCCGCCAGCCCACATCAAGTGCTAGTTTCGCCTGCCATATCATACGATATTGGCGGATAATCATCGGAAATATAGCAAAAGGGTCATCCAGGTTATCGTCAAGCATACTCTTAATAATATCAACCACTTTTTTGCTGTTATTATCGCTTACAGCGTCAGCGAGCACAAAGACCGACTCTTCACTTATAACCGAGGTAAGCTCTTCAACTATTTTTGAGTTTATCTTCCCACCGTCGCCGACAAATATTGAAACCTTTTCAAGCTCTATCGTTAGCCGTTTTAACGATGTTCCGGAGCGTTCCAACAACAAATGCGCTGCTTTTTGCTCTATTGTCTGATTATATTCCTTCAAATACTCAGAGATAAAGTTTAATGCCTGCGATTCGTCTAATTGAACAAATTCTAAAACTGTGCCAACTTTATCAATATCTTTTTGCAGCTGAGCGGAGATTTTCCCATCTTCTGTTGCCCGAAATATAACATAATTATCCGGCGGAATATTTTTAATAGCATCTGCTATCTCTTTTTGATCACTTGCCGATAGTAAATCCACGCCGTCAACTACAATCACCCTGCCATCACCTAAAAACGCAAGAGCAGTCATACTGCTGATAACCTCTTTCGCTGTAATCTTTGTTGAAAAGAGGTTTATCTTTTCAAAGTTAAATTGGTTATCATCAGTCACAGTAGCATCAATATATATACTCAATGCCCGTTGCTTTAGCTCTGCCTCTTTACCCATCAACAGGATAACATTCTTATCCTGCGGCAAATTATTCACATTAGTCAACTTTTTTGCAGCCAAATGTTATCTCCCGCTAAACAGCAGCTGTTGCAAAACGATTCTCTTCAAGCGCTGCGCTGCGCTTAAACCCTATTGCCTCTTCAAGCTTAAATGCTACGTTTAAGAGTTTAGCGTCCATCATCTCTTTTGCCATAAGTTGTACACCGACAGGCATATTATTATCAAGACCGCACGGTATTGAAATCGCCGGGATTCCCGCCATATTTGCCGGAATTGTACAGATATCATTCAGATACATCTGCACCGGGTCATCGAATTTAGCGTTAAGTGAAAATGCCGCTGTCGGTGCTGTTGGTGAGAGCAGAACATCGTACTTTTCAAATGCTGCTTCAAAATCAGCTTTTATAAGGGAGCGCACCTTTGTGGCTTTTAGGTAAAACGCGTCATAATACCCTGCCGATAAAACATATGTGCCGAGCATTATTCTTCTCTTTACTTCGTCGCCAAACCCCTCGTCGCGTGTGGTGGTCATCATGGAGATTATATCATTCTTTCCTTTTTCCCTATAGCCAAACTCCACGCCGTCGTACCGTGCTAAGTTACTGCTCGCTTCTGCAGGAGCAATAATATAATAAGTAGGTAAACTGTATTTAATGTTTTTTAAGCTACACTTTTCAACAATAGCGCCAAGCTCTATAAGTTTATCAATAGCGTAATTAACGCCGTCAAGCACGCCGACATCAGCAGTAACGCCTTCACTTGAAAAGAGTTCATCGGGCAAACCAACCTTTAGCCCCTTAATGTCGCTGCGTAAACCCTTAGTAAAATCAATATCAACATTCGGCCTTGATGTGCTGTCTTTGGGGTCATGTCCCGCTATTTCATTCATTACAAGCGCCGCGTCCTCAACACTCTTTGTGATAGGCCCAACCTGGTCTAATGAGCTTGCAAAAGCAATGAGCCCATAGCGCGAAACCATACCATATGTGGGCTTAAAACCCACAACACCACAATATGCGGCAGGTTGGCGTATTGAGCCGCCGGTATCGGTGCCTATAGCAAAGATACACTCATCAGCAGCCACAGCAGCAGCACTTCCGCCGCTTGAGCCACCCGGAACTTTTGAAAGGTCAAACGGATTCTTCGTCTTCTTGACAAATGAGGTCTCTGTGGAGCTGCCCATAGCAAACTCATCCATATTGGTCTTACCAACAGTTATAACCCCTGCCGCGTTCAGCTTCTCAACTACAGTTGCGTCATATGGCGGCACGAAGTCGGCAAGCATTTTGCTTGAACATGTTGTCTTTATGCCTTTTGTACATAAAATATCTTTAAGCCCCATGGGGATACCGGAAATTGCGGATGAAGAAACATCACAATTTTGTGCTTGGCTTAATGCTAAATCTTTGGTGAGCGTCACATATGCGCCAACATTCTCTTCAGTTTCTTCAATTCGTTTATATACAGATTCAGTGAGCTCTTTTGAGGTTATCTCCCCTTTTTTTAAAAGCTCGCCTGCTTTTGCCACTGTTAATTCATATAAGTTTGCCATAAATATTATAAAATCCCTTTTGTACTTGGTACATCTTTTTCGCCAGCCTGCACTTTGACCGCTGTTTTGAGCGCTCGCGCTACTCCTTTAAATATCGCCTCTAATATGTGGTGGCTGTTATTGCCGGATATCATATGAATATGCAGAGTTATCCCGGCATTATACGCTAGTGCTCTAAAGAATTCCTCGCCAAGCTCAGTATCAAATTCACCGATTCTCTTATTCACAAAATCAACATCCCAAACAAAAAACGGCCTGCCGCTTATATCTAATGCCACCTGCGCTAATGCCTCATCCATAGGAAGAAGCATAGAGCCGTAGCGTTTGATTCCCTTTTTATCGCCCAACGCCTCTAAAAGAGCTTGTCCCAAAACTATAGCAATATCTTCTACTGTATGGTGAAAGTCAACGTGCGTATCACCTACACATTTCAGATTAAGCTCAAAAGAGCCGTGATAAGCAAACAGCGTCAACATATGGTCTAAAAACCCAACGCCGGTATCTATTTGGCTTTGCTTTGCATTGCCATCTAAATTTATAGAAAGCTCTATTTTCGTCTCATTAGTATTTCTCGTTATCGCGGCAATTCTCATATCTTTACTCCTCACTAAACTGTTATATTAATTATACTATATTTTGCCATTATAAATCAACTGCTGCAAAAGGTAATTTTACACATATAGCCATACTTTTTGACAATTATGACTAAATACGCTATAATATTAATGACAAAACAAGCATTTTAAGGAGAAGGAAGATGATTACCGCAGCAGTATTCCCGGGACAAGGATCACAAAAAGTGGGTATGGCTACCGCACTTTATCAAAAATATGATTTGGTAAAAGAGCTTTTTAATGAAGCTGATAATGTTCTCGGATTTTCACTTACAGATAAAATATTTAATGGCACAGACGAAGAGTTGAAGGCGACAAAATACGCTCAGCCCGCACTCTTGCTTGTCAGCTACAGCTACTACAAGGTTTTAGAGGCGGAAAAAGAGTATCGCCCCTCACTTATGGCAGGACACAGTTTGGGAGAATACTCTGCACTTACCGCGGCAAACGCCCTAAACTTTACCGATGCCATAAAGCTCGTGCATTTACGCGGAACACTCATGGGTGAGGCAGCAGAACAAAATCCGGGAAGTATGGCAGCAGTGCTTGGCGCAAACGATGATGAAGTCATCGCGCTCTGTAAAGAGGCATCACAAGACGGAGAAATAGTTGTTCCGGCAAACTTCAACTCTAAAGGGCAAACCGTAATATCCGGCACCACAAACGGCGTACATAAATTGCGCGAAAAGGCAAAAGAGATGGGCAAGAAGGTGCTGCCTTTGCCCGTAAGCGGTAGCTTTCACTCACCACTTATGCAGAGTGCGGCAGATAAATTCGCGAGTGCATTAGACGCTGTAGAGATAAAAGCTCCTGCTGTTATGGTTATCCAAAACGTGACTGCGACAGAAGCAGTCAACCCAGATAATATCCGCCAAAACCTAAAAGACCAAATAACCGGCAGTGTGCAATGGGTTAAGAGCGTAGAAAGAATGGACACAGTCGGCGTTAAAGAATACACCGAAGTTGGACCCGGAAACGTCTTATGCGGTCTTATCACACGCATTATTGACGCAGAAGGCAAGAGTGTAAAATCCGTTACTGATTTAGGGTATTAATTTTGCTCGATCCGGAGTTTTTTTCGCGAACAAAACTTTTGATAGGAGAAGAGGGCGTAGAGCGTTTACATAATGCCAAAATCGCCCTTTTCGGCCTTGGCGGTGTTGGCGGATATGCATGCGAAGCGCTTGTCAGAAGCGGTATCGGCAACCTAATAATAGTTGACTTTGACTCTGTTTCAAAGAGCAATTTTAACCGACAGATATTTGCCCTTCATTCAACATTGGGGCGTAAAAAGACCGAAGTCGCAAAAGAACGCTTGCTTGACATAAACCCAAACCTGAACATAAGAGTATATGATATGCTCTTTAATCGGGACATTGATAATGAAATATTTGAAAGCGGGCTAAATTATGTGGTTGATGCTATAGACAGTCTAAACCCAAAATGTGAGCTTATTGAACGTGCTGTGAGGTTCAAAATACCTATAATATCCGCGATGGGTGCAGCCGGAAAGACTGATGACACCCTTATAACTCAAACTACCCTCTGGAAGACAGAGGAATGCCCGCTGGCCAGAAAGCTGAGGCAACGCCTTAGACGTCGCGGCATAACAGATGATGAGATTTTCGTTGTTTATTCAAAGGAACAGCCGCACGGAAATATAGTGTCTGTCGAAGACATCTCAGAAAATGCTGACACCGCAGGAAGAACGCGCAATATACTTCCCAGTATGGCTATACTCCCTGCTGTCATGGGGCTGAAAATCGCGAATAAAGTGATACTAGATCTTCTCAAACCTCTCGACATCAACCACGAATAGTATAGCGCCGCCAACAACAACCTTAACAGGGCTTGGCATAACTCCGCCTGATGGGTCGAGTGTCGGCATCATATTCAGATACTGCTCCCTTGAGCTACAGTTGTATCTGAAGATATTCATAACATCTTCCACCTGCTCGTCATCAACGCCTATCATCAAAGTTACGTTTCCTTCGCGCAAAAAACCACCGGTACTGGAAACGTTGGTGAATTGAAAATTATTTTCAAGCAACGCATCTTGTAAATACCGTTGGTCTTTCTCATGGATAATAGCAATAATCAGTTTCATCTATTTTCACTCCTTTAGTTTAAAACATTATCTATAATCTGTTTAACCTCAAAAAATGTCCCTTCAACAGAATCGTCACTGCTTATCATAAAGCAATTATTCTCAGTCAACGCAAGCTCTCTATACCCTCTTGCGACATTTTCCATAAACGCAACACCTTCATCCTCAAACCTATCCGCATCTTTTCCCGTACGGCTTAAAGCGGTTTTAACATCCACATCAAAGATAAAGGTTAAGTCCGGCTTTAGCATAGACGTAGCAAAGTCGTTTAGCAATCTTATATCATCTAAAAATAAACCTCTGCCATATCCTTGATATGCAAAGGTTGATAAATAAAAGCGGTCACAAATAACGGTTTTTTGGGCAGCAATCGCCGGTTTAATAATATCTTCAACATGCGCGCTGCGAGATGCCATAAAGAGCAACAGTTCAGACTTGCTGTTGCAAGCAATTTGTGGGTCCAAAATAATCTTTCTAAGGTGTTCGGCGAGCTGTGTGCCACCCGGTTCACGCGTTAAAATGTTAGAAATATTAAGCGACAAGAGGTAATCATTCAAGAGTTTTGCCTGTGTGGACTTGCCGGAACCATCTATCCCCTCCATAACAATAAAGAGGGGCTGACCAACTGATTTTATACTTTGAAATTTCACTTCTTGCATAACTCAAATATATTATATACTTTTTTCTCTAAAACGTCAATAACTTTAGAAAAAAAAGTCTTATTTTCTCTTTACTTTTTGAACATAAAACTATATAATATAGGTTGAACATAATATTTAAGGAGGAATCATCGTGGCAAACAGCAAATTTGTTAAGATTGATCCAAACGGAACTTTTACATTAGATAATAACCGATGGTACTGTAATTCCGTAGTATATTTCGGAAAATTTCCGGGAACATGCGGCTGTAACTGGATGACTGAAGAGCATTGGAAAAAAAATGAGGCTAATCTGAGTAAAGATTACGAAAATATGGCAGAGATCGGTATAAACCACGCAGCGCTCTTTTTCCATATGGACGCTTTTTTCAAGGACGGGCAAGTGCTTGAAAGCGGCATGAGCAAAGTGGATAAAATCATTGAAGCAGCAAAGGCCAATGATATACGCGTAAGCTTATTTTGCGGACCGTTTATTGACAGTCCAGATAGATTCAAGCAGATAACCGGTGAGGATTGGAGCTATGACGAAAATTGGTTCCCATCTTTTAACCCGGCACTTCATGAAGCGTATGTAAGGCAGATGGGAGTATTCGCGGAACGCTATAAAAATGAGCCGACAGTTGCCGGATATACCGACAGAATCGACCGTTTCCATAAGGGATTTGACAATGTCACCATACCCTTTAACTTAAAAGAGAAGTGGATTGAATGGCTAAAGGCAAAATATACATCATTTGACGAGTTGATGAAAGCGCTTGGCGGCGCACATCGCTTAGAGAATAACCCACAAGATTGGGGCGATATTTTACTGCCGCAAGAGAGCAAATGGAACGGTTCACTATTTAATCCTTTAGCGTATGACTATATTTTAATGCAGAAAAAAGAGATTGGTGACGCGCAATGCAGATTTGATGCTGAAATCAACAAAATAGCACCCGATCAGTTTGTTTGGACACCATTTGAGGGTAACACCAATACTTGGGCAATGCTTGACGGCTTTACACCGGAAACCAAAAAGCTTCAAGCTATTTGGATGGAGTACTACTTCTTTGAGATGACCAGAGCATCGTTCGTTCAACCGTTTGAGGAGTGGGCGCATACACGCGAAGTTGTTCATCGCCGCTTGGCACACCAAATACCCGTAGTTTACAATACTGCTTACGCTATGACAAAATATCTCAAAAAATCCGTTCAGCAACCGACAGTTATCTGCCACGGCGGATGGGTAGATGCAGCAGCTTACGGAACAGAAACCTTTGAGCAGCAAGCAGCTGTACTGGATCGCGTCAACGCAGCTTGTCTTGCGGCAGGCGGTGACGGATGGCATTACTGGTGTTGGAGCGACGACAATGAGTCATGGGCAGCACACGTCGGTTTAAAACATGAAAATCCGACCGCCTTTTACTTTCATGGCGAAAGCACGGGACTCTTTGACTTTGATGGCTACCCACGCCCTGCAGTATCTGTCGCAAGGCGATACTCAAGAGAACTTAAAAGGAGAGAGCTCGCTAATGTCGTTGACAAGAGTAGCGATGTACTTATGCTTTCAACTTCTGCGCGTATGTACAACCTCTTTAGACGTATGGCACTCCCGACAGCATCAGCTGTAAGCGGCGCATTAACCCGTCTTGGTGTTGAGCCGGATTACCTTTGGACTGCACAAAATGATATTAAAGTTACGCAAGAAACATTAAATAAATACAAACTCATCGTTGTTACAGACAATATGTTTGGACGCGATTTTGAAGATACTCCGGAAAAATTGCTCAAATACGTTGAGCAAGGTGGCACCCTTTACTTTGCCATGGATAAGTATGATACCTTTGAGGATGTTTACGGCAATCCGCTCAAAAACGAGGCACTAACTAAACTCACAGGCGTTGATAAAGACGGCTTTAAAGAATGGGAAGGATACAACGACTACTGCCGCAACTGGCCATATGAAACCGAGGCATCACAAGAACCGAATATGGACGTTCAGGCATTTCCACGCGTGCCTTGGGGTATTACAACAAAATTCCGTAACAGCGCAACATACCCGCAAAAGCTTACGCTTTTAGGTTTCCGCTCAACCGACGACGATACCTTTACCGTTGTCCCGGGACTAGTTGAAGGCGCTGAAGTCATCGCTGTCGGCAAATTCGCTGCCGGCACACGTCCGTTCTTGTATCGCCATAATATAGGCAAAGGCACTGTATATGTTAATGCTTGGACAAACAATATCTTTAGAGATAATGAGTCACGTGTTGACTTTGGCGGATGGGAGTTTGACTGGATTCTTGATATACCCTTGCAGACCAGCGGCGCTACCGATGTTGACGTAACACGCGGCGCTTCTATATGGCTTAGAAATTCTTGGGGATATTTCTGGAAAGACATCTGTTAAAGCATATTTATCACAGATAAAAATAAAGCGAGGTTTTAGCTTTAAAACCTCGCTTTTAAAATTTATACATTAGAAATAAAGTGTTATTTACTAAATTTTAGTTCATATTCTTTCAACATGTCCTTATATTCATTAAATTTACCTGGTTGATTTAACGCTTTCTCCTTTATTTCTAAACATTCACGTGGGGTTTTATTATAGTATTTGCCATAGTGATAATAAGACTTGTATCCATCTTCAACCGATGAGTAATAATCGCTATGCAAAAACCTTTCGGGAACAACAGTTTTCATGGTCGGGTCAGCACCTCTTTCAAGTAAAAATGGTATAAGATTATATTGCTCAAAGTTTATTACTTCATATAAAATAAGACGCTCTACAAATGCATCCCTACTATATAAAGCACAAATAATTCCTACATCAAAAATTGGTGGGCGAACAAACGGTATATAGCTGTTTATATCAGCTCCTTTGTCCAAGAACCAGCCTATCTCTTCTTTAGTAGACCCTTTTTTTATAGGGACAAACAAAAAATCCATTTTAGAGTTTTCTGCGGTCCATTTTAGGTATTCAAAATCTACACTACCTCTATACATAATACAAAGGTCAGCAAAGTTAGGCTTATAAAAATTCAATTTTACAAGAGTCTTACTTACAGGGTATAGTTTCTTATAAGTCACATCATAATAAAAGCTCCGTTTAGGAAAATTATGTTCTTTCTTATATCTATACCATTCCCCAACTACAATAAGGCTAAAAGTCAATATTATAGTAAAAAAAACCAATAATTTACGTTTGTTGTTCAGTTTTTTCAAGTTTATCCTCGTCTTTAATATTAGACTTATTTTTTTGCAATATGTTCCCGTTATGTCTAAAATAAAATGACAGTTAAAACACTAAAGAAAGATGTTTTGTATAAATATTATCGTACACTTCCCTGTCAATGCTTTCAGCGTACTTTTCCAAATATTCCGTGTATTTGGGGTTTTCGGCAGCTATCTTAAAGGAAATATGGATAAACTGGCGGAAATTGCTGCTGTAGAGCGGATTATCTTGGTCGTGGTCAAGCATTGAAACAAACTCCTCACAAGAGAGTGCAGCGACATCGTAAATTAAGGGCAATCCCAGCCTATCTATAGAAACAACGCTGGCATAAGGCGCTATTAACTCATCGTAGTGCGCGTATGCTGTTTCGTAAATCTCCTTCACAAGTTGTAATCCTTTTATTCCGGATTTTGCTAAGCCCACCACTTCAGCAAGCCAAGTAGTTCCGGCAGTTTTCAGGTGCACACCGGCATCCTTTTTCGCCAAAACCTCTTTCATCAACGGATAAAGAGAAAATTTATCGCTCCCCGAGTGTACGCTCAATTTTATATCAGTAAGCCCAAACTCTTTTTTTGCAAACTCTAAGACATCTATGTCATCGGCAAATTCCTGTTGAAACTGCTCGGGGTCGCCGATATAGTCCACGCCCTTATGAAACTCGCCGCTAAACTTTGGAGCAATGGTGGAAGCCGGAATATTATACATAGAAAGGCCGTAAACTATACAAAAAAGCTCGGCAGGAGTTTGCGGCGCAGAAGTTTCGTCCATAGAAACCTCAATGACAAACTCTTCCCCCTTCTTCTTTTCCAAGATATAGTCGCAACACTCTTTTGCGCTATAAAGTGCATAGAGATAATTTTTCGTAACGCTGTTTATAATCTCTTCCGTTACACTAAACCGCCCAATATAAGCGCTCAACCCCTCTTTAAAGCGCGCAATATCATCTTCTCGGTCACATTCCTTCCCTATTTTGTCTGCCACATCTATGGTAAAGAAATTGCATGGAGCCAAAAACTGCTCAATATTCTTTAAGTTAATATGGTCAGCATCCAAAAAATAATCGCCAGTATAAGCGCACTTTTCCACTGCCAGCTTTACAGATGCAGCAGTATGAGCAGGCGTTGTGCCGATAAGACTATGCTCCCGAAAAGATTTATTCCACACCGGAGTTATCTTATGCCCGTATTTTTCGGAAAAATCCATCACAGCTTTAAGCTGCGCTGAACTTGATTTTCCAAATCTGTCTCCAATTCCTATAGAATATTTCCCCAGTTTCATTTTTCCTCTCCTTTTTCCTTTTTTTACACTTCAAATCTTCACCCTGCGCTCGGCTATTCCTGCATACTAGGCATAAAATTGTCCGATATAAATTTGCCTTTTATTGGGTATCAACAAACTTTCACCCTACGCTTGGCTATTTTTTTGCACACCGAACATAAAATTGTTCGATATAAAATCACCTTTTACCTATAATATATAATTAAAAAAACGGTTATCACTTTTCACGCAACAACAGTTTTTCACTTAGCTATCCATACCTTCAAGCGCGCATTTCACAGCTTCGGTAAGCCCTGCTATATTATTCAAATCGCATTCCCACCACTCTGTTTTCCCCAAAACTTTCTGAGCTATTTTGCCGTAATCTTTGGCATTTTCACTCCAAATGGAAGCGAAAAACTCTAAAACATCATCATCATCCTTTACAGCATATTTATTATTGCCGCGACAGCCCATATAGCTGCTGTCTATCTTGTAAAAACGTATTAGGGCAGCTAAAGATATTGATAAGTTTTTAGGTGATTTTCCGTACATTTCAGCATACTTTAAAAGTGACGGCAATACACGTACTTTAAACTTTGAAACAGAATTTAAGGCAATGCTGAGCAGTTGATGATCAATATACGGATTTTTAAAGCGCTCAATAACATCGTTTGCGAATTGCACCTTCTCTTCTTGTGGCAAGTCAAAGGTCGGAATTATCTCATCAAAAATAGCACTCTTTAGATATTGTGCAAAAAACTCATCTTCCACAAAGTCACGCACGGTATCGCATCCCTTTAAGTACGCGTAAAGGGATGTAGAGGTGTGCGCGCCGTTTAAAATTCGCACTTTACGCGTGCGGTACGGCTCCATATTGTCAGTCCAGATGACATTAAGCCCGGCTTCCGTAAATTTCAGCTTCTGCTCGGCTCTTTTTCCGCCTTCAATAACCCACAAATGGAAAATCTCGCCACAGTTTAGTGAGTTATCTTCATACCCTAACTCTTCATATATTTCAGCAGCATTGTCCCGTGGAAAACCGGTAACAATCCTGTCAACGAGCGTTGAGGCAAACTCGCAACTTTCATTTATGTAGCTTAAAAACTGAGCGCCAAGTCCCCAATCTTCGGCATGCTTTTTCACGCACTCTTTGAGCTTATCACCATTGCGGTCAATAAGCTCACACGGCAAGAACACAACAGCGCAATCTTTGCCCGCAAAATGCTTAAAGCGCTCATAAAGCCATGCGGTAACCTTTGCAGGAAATGAAACGGGACAAGAGTCAACCAGAAGCGCTGTTATGCTACTGTCGTAAGCTATCCCTGCCTCTGTTGTGTTTGAAATTATGATGTCTATATCTATATTTTGTGCGGTCTTTAAAAACTCTTGCCATTGTGTATATGGGTCAATTCCGCGACTGACTGAGGAGATGAGCTTAATATCACGTACTGTTTTCCCATTTTCAACGCCTTGGAGTATCAATGTATACAGCCCGTCTTGCTCATTCAGCTCTTTTACCCTACCCTCGGGTATTGGTTGTACGATAACTATAGAGCCGTCAAAGAGCCCTCTGTCATTTAAGGTATCAATCATCCAGTCCGGGAAGGCGCGCAAAAAACCGCCTTCACCAAACTGTAACACACGCTCAACTCTTTCCGTTTTTGGAAAATTTTCTTTATTTAATTTCATCTTCAATCTCTTTAACTAAAGCAATTGCCCTCTTTGAAAACTCAATATAGCTGCTGTATGCGGCCTCAGCTGTTGAGACTACGCTTTTATCATGCACTACTATAGAAAGGTGTGGCTCCATAGATATTCCGCCACTGTAACCGGAGCGTATTAAGTCTGTCAAAACTTCTCTTACGTACCCGTCCCCATCACCTGGCATAACAAATACCGGCCTCTTCTCTTCATCTAAAACCATATCCTTTATATGGACATACTCTATGTACTGCTTTAATGCCTGATATAGCTCCCAAGTATTCTGCATCGGATATGGCTCAGATTTATCTCTGTCATGGGTCATAGGAGGATTGCCTGTATCAAATACCAGTCGCATACCCGGGACATCATTTATCATACGCTCAATAAAGCTAACGCCCATACCGCCGTATGAATCACAGTTTTCATGTACAACAGTAACGCCGCTGTCAGCGCATATCTTTACAACCTCTTTAAGTCGCTTTACGCGCTCATCATACAGCTGATTTTCGTCATCAAGCGAGCCCTCACAAACAACATAGCTCATAACGCGAATAAGCTTGCACCCAAGGCGCTCCATACGCTTTGCAGCTCTCGTAGCTTCACCAATAGTTACATCTATAGGGTCGGTAATCTTCTTACTCCAGTTGCCAATAGCCGAACCAAAACAGTTTACATTAACCCCGGCGTCCATAAGTTTGCCGTAAATTTCATCAAATTTTTCATCTGTAACATCATGAATCTGAACGCAATCAACGCCTCTTGCCTCAATATTTGACCAACCAAGCTCCTTTGTCGCTTTAATCTGACCGTCAATATCTGCCGCAGCCTCGTCCGCAAAACCGGTGAAATAATATTTTCCCATTGTTTTATCCTTTATAGCGTGATGTTGCTTTCAGTTTTAAAAGCTCTGCATGGTAAGCATCGGCATCAAGTGGCAATGTAACGGTATCGCCGATTATAGATGAATAAAGCATTGAGTTTGCAAGCTCAACAGAGTTTATACCTTCTGTACCGTTTGCAACGAGCGGAGTACCGTTTAATATCGCTTTTGTAAAACTATCGGTTATTGCTTGGTGTGGACCGTTAAACGGCTCGCCTTCAACTTCCACTTCCACAGTATTAAAATCAATATTTTGTGCGTTATCAGCGTATTTTTGATCGCTGTTTTTGCAATAGTCTGATGTATAAAGTGAATTTATTGTTAAGAATACTTTATTGTTTTCTACAACTATTTTACCCTTATCGCCGGCAATCTCTAAACGGTTAGTGCCGGGAAATTCGCCTGTTGTTGTGATAAATACGCCTGTTGCTCCATTTTCATATTCTAAGTAAGCAGTAACCATATCTTCAACTTCGATGTCATGCTTTGAACCGATTTTACAAAACGCGCGAACCTTTTTCGGCATACCGCAAAGCCATTGCAAAAGGTCCATATTGTGCGGAGATTGATTAACTAAAACTCCGCCGCCTTCGCCTGCCCAGCTGGCGCGCCATTTACCGGATTTATAATAGCTCTCTGTTCTAAACCAGTCGGTATTTATCCAGTTTACTCTCACGATATCGCCAATAGCACCTTCAACTAAGAGCTCTTTTACCTTTCTGTAAATACCATATGTACGTTGCATAAACATAATGCCAAACAATGCTTTTGAATTTTTCGATGCTTCATTTAAAAGCAATGCGTCATATTTATCCACAGCAACAGGTTTTTCACCTAACAGATGAATATCGCGCGCTAATGCAGCTTTTCCTATAGGTAAATGATCGTAGTGCGGTGTCGCAACTAAAACTGCGTCAACAAGTCCACTATCTAAAAGATCAATATAATTTTCAAACTTTGCCGTATCAACAAATAATGGGTTATTAAGAGCGACCTCATCAATATCACAAACAGCTGTCAAAACCGCATTGGGTATTTCACCTTCAAGCAAATACTTTGCATGACATGTACCCATAACTCCTACTCCAATAATACCATAACGTACTTTTTCCATTTTTCAAAAACCTCTGTTTTATTTTTGTATATTTTGATACATATACCTATTAATAATTATAATACTTTTTTTTGTTCTTGCAAAGGGGGTAAAGCGCGCGAAATAAGCTTTTAAGCCCAAAAAACGAAAAAAAAACGGCAATTTTTTATAATTCCATTTAGAATATATTTTTTACTCTTGCAAAGGGGTTTAATATGTTGTATAATATTTTAGACAAATAAAACAACTATGAGGATTTAAATATGCCTACTAATATTGAATGGGATTTAAGAGTAAAAAACTGGCACGACACTTTGCCAAACTATTTTTACGACAAAATAGCTGACGTTGAGCTAACCGGCTTTACGACTATGGACCAATTAACGGTAACAGAAGCTGCGAAAAAGAGCTTTAAACCATTCCCAAAAGGAACAGAATGGGGAAAGAAGTGGGAATATGCTTGGCATAAGTTCACAGTAAAAGTTCCCAAAGACGCTAAAGGACAGAGAATAGTTATACGTATAAATATTGGGCAGGAAAGCTCAATATACGTAAACGGCAAGAACGCCGGCGCAAGAGACTTTGGCAGAAGTGAGCTTACTTTGACCAAAAATGCTAAAGACGGCGAAGCTTTTGAAGTCATGGTTGAAAGCTATGGCGGACACGGTCCCGTACATTGCTTTTTAAAACCGGATTGCGCTAACAATATAGACGAGCTTATGTACACTCCGGAAAAACAGCAAAAAATCGGAGACAACAGCTTTGGCATTTGGAATGAAGAGGTTTACTTGCTTTGGCTTGAGATGAATATGTTAAAAGAGCTTGCTGAAAATACCGACCCCGAAGGATTGCTCCGTTCAGAGTGTTTAGAGGCATTAAGAAACGTTACTTTAGTTATAGATTTTGAAGACGGCACACTGCTTGAAAACGCTAAAAAGGCGAGAAAAATCTTAGCTCCTGTGCTCGCCTCGAAAAATGGCACCATGGCTCCAGAGTTCTTCGCGTTTGGCCACTCACATATTGACGTTGCTTGGCTCTGGCCGCTTCGCGAAACAGAGGCAAAGTGTACGCGAACTTTTGCCACAGCTTTAACACTCATGGATGAGTATCCCGATTACAAATTCCTCCAAAGTCAGCCGCACTTGTATCAGATGGTAAAAACTTCTTACCCTGACCTTTACAAATCAATCAAAGCAAAGGTAAAATCCGGGCAATGGATTGCCGACGGCGGAATGTGGGTTGAAGCAGATACTAATGTAAGCAGTGGCGAGAGCTTAATACGACAATTCCTCTACGGCAAAAGATTCTTCAAACAGGAATTTGGCGTAGAAAATGAGCTTTTATGGCTTCCTGATGTATTTGGATATACAGGTGCGTTGCCACAGATTATGGCAGGTTGCGGCATCAAATATTTCTCAACGCAGAAAATCTATTGGGCATACAATGGCGGCGAGCCGTTCCCATATACCAACTTCATCTGGGAAGGCATTGACGGCAGCCAAGTTTTAGCGTCATTCCACAATGACTATAATTCACAGACTAACCCTGCTTCACTCATCACCCGTTGGAAAGAGCGAAGACAGAAGGTTGGCATAAAAACACGTCTTCAGCCATTCGGTTATGGCGATGGCGGTGGTGGCGTTACCCGCGACCATTTGGAGTATTTAAAACGCTCTAAGGATTTACAAGGTGTTCCGCGTGTAAAGCAAGCAGCACCGCAAGAGTATTTTGAGGACCTTGAAAAGCAGAATAATGTTACCGATAAGTATATTGGCGAGCTTTATTTCCAATGTCACCGCGGTGTTTTGACCAGCCAGGCAAAGACCAAACAGAATAACAGACGATGCGAGCTTGCGTTGCGTGAAGCAGAGTGTTGGAGCGCGCTGTCACAAGCATTTTACAAGGGAAGTTATCAGTTTGACAAATTTGAGAGCGCATGGAAAGAGGTGCTTTTAAACCAATTCCACGATATTATCCCCGGCTCTTCCATCAATCGTGTTTACGCAGATGCAACGCTCGGGTACAAACGCGCGCTTGACGGAGCAAAAGAGCTTACCGAAAAGGCAATTTCAAAAATAGTTAAAAAGGACGCGTCTTCTCTGACAGTATTTAACTCCCTCTCATTTGAGCGAAAAATAATCGTTGAAGTTGACTGGAAGGGCGCTGTTGGCGCTAATGGCGCAGAGATTCCTGTAACTAACGGGCTGGCAGAAGTAATAGTACCACCATGTGGGTTCACGACCATTAAAGAGAGCAAAAACGCCTGTGCTGCTATAAAATCCACAATTAAGGCCACAAAAAATACACTTGAAAATGAGCTTATCAGCGTGAAATTTAACGCGGCAGGCGAAGTCACACAAATTTTGGACAAAGAGAGCGGTGTAAACCTTATTGCGGGTCGCGGTAATGAAATGTGCCTTTACAAAGATTACCCTGTGGCATTTGAGGCGTGGGATGTTGACCAGACCTATGAATACCAGAAGATGGACCTAAACAGCAAAGCGACATTTGATCTTGTGCTTAAAAATGAGCTGAAGGCGACTATAAAAATCACCAAAATGGTGAATAATTCCGAGATGGTTCAGTATGTTACCATCACACGCAACAGCCGCCGCATTGACTTTTCGACCAAAATTGACTGGGTTGAAAAACACAAAATGTTAAAGGTAGCGTTCCCGGTAAATATTCATACAAACGAGGCGATAAATGAGATTCAGTTTGGCTACATCAAGCGTCCAAACCACCGTTCACGTGAGTTTGACAATGACCGCTTTGAGGTTAGCCAATACCGTTACACAGCAATGCAGGAAGGAAATCAGGGCGTTGCCGTGCTAAATGACTGCAAATACGGTGTCAGTCAAGTGGATAACAGCATAAACGTTACCCTGCTCCGCTCACCTATGGGACCTGACCCGGTAGCAGACCAAGGCACACAAGAGTTCAAATACGCGTTTTACGCTTGGAACGGCCCATTCGTAAGCTCTAACATCTTGGCAGAGGCAGCTGATATAAATACCCCGATCACAATCTCTGCCGGTAACAGCGGAACAAGCAGCTACTTTAAAGTCTCTGACAACAATATCGTTATAGATACTATAAAAGCTGCCGAAGATGGTAGCGGCGACATTGTTTTGAGAATGTATGAGGGGCTTGGCGCTAAAACCGCCGCAACCCTCTCGGTTAAGGGCGCAATATCTGCCGCAACCACCAATATGTTGGAAGAGAATGCAGAGAGCATTGAGGTTTTAGATTGCACATGCGGATGCGACTACAAGCGCAAAATTGAGCTTTATTTCAGACCATTTGAAGTAAAAACCATAAAACTCAAAATGAAATAGACGACAAACACTCCGGCACGTAAAAAAAAGCGTGCCGGATGTTAATTTTGAAAAGGACGTTTTTTTTATTATGAAACTATATCCTCTATCTTTTGCCCCGGTTTTCGCAGAGCGTGTTTGGGGCGGACATTTACTTGAATGTTTTTTAGGGTGCGAAGTTGAAGATGAGCCGATTGGCGAAGCTTGGATTATCTCAAACCACAAAAACGGTATGAGCTATGTAAATCACGGCGAATACAAAGGAAAAAGTTTAAAAGAGCTTATAGACGAGTTCCCTGAAGAGCTTTTGGGAAAAGAAATCTATAACAAATACGGCAAAAACTTTCCCCTTTTAGTAAAGTACATCTATGCAAAAGATTCCCTTTCCGTGCAGGTTCACCCAAATGACGAATATGCTTTAAAAAATGAGGGAGAGCCGGGCAAAACCGAGATGTGGTATATACTGGACGCAGAAGAAGAAGCCACTTTAATCGCGGGATTAAAAAAGGGCGTAACAAAAGAAATATTTGCCAAAGAGCTTGCGACAGGCGACCCTGCCCGACTGCTGTCCGCAAAAGAGGTTACGCGTGGCGACAGCATATTTATCCCTTCGGGAAGAGTACACGCCATACAAGCGGGATTGCTCATTTTGGAGATACAACAAAGTTCAGACACCACTTACCGAATGTTTGACTGGAACCGTGTAGGTCTTGACGGCAAACCGCGCGAGTTGCACGTCGAAAAATCGCTTGAGACAACCGACTGGCAAGATTTTGAGCCGGATGTGAAATCGGTAAACGACCCTAACCCAATTTTAGCAGAGTGCGAATATTTTAAAATTGAAAAATTAATGCTTGATGGCACTACAGACCTTCTCACTGAGGGTGCATTTGTTATTTTAAACGCTGCAGAAGGTAATTTCACAATAGATGGCACAGACGAGGTCACCGAAGGACAAAGCCGCTTAATTCCGGCAGTACTTAACAAAATAAGTATTAAGGGTGAAAAGAGCACCATTATCGTCTCACGCCCAAAATAGTATAATATTTCCCCATTACTTGACGAAAAAGGCAAAAAATGGTAAAATATAGTGATAAAATTTTAGGAGATTACAGAATATATGCCAGATACCTCTGATTTTAAAAATGGACTGACCATAGAGATGGACAACGATGTTTACCAAATCATCGAATTTCAACACGTGAAGCCGGGCAAAGGCGGAGCGTTTGTGCGTACAAAACTTAAAAAGCTCACCACAGGACAAGTCATAGATAAGACTTTTAGAGCAGGTGAGAGCATTGAGATGGCGCGCGTTGAGCGTTACACAGTACAGTATCTGTACTCACTTGATGATGATTACATCTTTATGAATAACGAAACTTTTGAGCAGATAACCATCACCGCAGACCAGCTCGGAGACCAAGTAAAATTCCTTAAAGACAACTCCGATGTTATGATTATAAGCCACGGCGAAAAGATTTTAGGCGTGGAATTGCCGGACACTATCGAGGTTATAATAACCCAAACGGACCCGGGGCTCAAAGGTGATACCGCTTCAGGTGGCTCAAAACCGGCAGTTATAGAGACCGGCGCTACCATTACTGTTCCGCTCTTTGTAAACGAAGGAGATAAAATAAGGGTTGATACCAGAAGCGCAAAATATCTTGAGAGAGTAAAATAGATGAAAAATCTGCAAATTGATGATGTTGAACGCTTGCTCCTCGCCATGGAAGAGAATAATATCCAAAAACTCGTTGTAAAAGACGACGATTTTAAGATTAAGCTCAAAAGAGATTGCCCCAAAATTAACTATATAGCAGCTGAAGAATCACCGATAAGTCAAAATATAATCAAAGAAGAGCCCGCAAAGAGTGATACATACCACTTGCAAAACCCAAATGAGGAGGTCGCTCTGCACGCATCGGTTGTCGGCACTTACCATGAAACACAAAAACTAACTGTCGGCGACCAAGTGAAAGCAGGTCAAAAGCTCGCTTATATAGATATCTTGAAGATAAAAAAAGAGATTATCTCTCCTGTTAACGGCATTATTTCACAGATTCATGTTGAAGAGAATAGTGGCGTTGAATACGGAGAGTTGCTCTTAAATATTATCGCTGTTTAATATTTTTCGTGGAGGGTCATTTATGAAACAAACAGTTATTGTTTTTATAATTTTGCTCAGTATGTTCACATTTGCTGTCACTATTTCCGGTTGTAAAAAGAAAGATCCGGAACAGCAGACCAATGAATTTCGTGCGACAAAAGAGCCTGCACAGTCAGTACTTGGCAAAGCTTATCAAAAAGCGCAAGGCGTAGAGTGTCAGAGCAATCTTTCACAGCTAAGGCAGCTCATGCAAATTAAAGTGGATGAGACAAGAGATGAAAGCGGCGAAGCTCCTACATTTACCTCGCTCTCCGAAATAGGCGCTCCCTCCTCTGTTACAAAATGTCCCATAAGCAAAAAGCCGTACACCTTAAATGAGGGTAATCGAGTTACTTGCACCTTTGAAGGTCACGAGAATTTCTAAAAAAGAGATAAAATATGTTTAATAAAATATTAGTCGCAAATCGCGGTGAAATAGCAGTACGTATAATACGAGCGTGTCATGATCTCGGTATAGAGACTGTTGCCATCCATTCAGAGGCAGACAGAGACGCTCTCCATGTTGTCTTGGCTGATGAGTCAGTCTGCATAGGACCTGCGGCAAACCGCGATAGCTATCTAAATATTCCAAACATCGTAAATGCCGGACTTATTACCGGCTGTGATGCTGTCCACCCGGGCTACGGCAACTTATCAGAGATAGTAGCTTTTGCGGAAAATTGTGAGCATGCAGGCATAAAATTTATCGGCCCACACCCTGAAACCATTGAACTTTTGCAAGATAAAGCTGAAGCGAAATTGCGCATGAAAAATGCCGGTGTACCTATTATTCCCGGTACAGACGGGGCATTAAAAGATGGAGACGACGGTGTAAAGATTGCTAACGAAATTGGCTATCCGGTTATGATAAAAGCTGCGGCAGGCGGTGGCGGTAAGGGAATTCGCATCGTTCACAATGACGAAGAATTCCTTTATAATATCCCACTAGCAAGAGCTGAAGCAGCGGCAAGCTTTGGCAAAAGCGATGTTTACGTAGAGAAATATATTGAATCTCCACGCCATATTGAAGTACAGATTATGGCAGACGAACACGGCAATGTCGTTCACTTAGGTGAAAGAGATTGTACTGTACAAAAACGCTCACATCAGAAATTGATTGAGGAATCTCCATCGGTAGCTCTCAGCGGAGAGTTAAGAAAAACCATCGGTGAGGCAGCAGTAAGCGGCGCAAAAGCGGTCGGCTACTGCAATGCCGGCACCATGGAATTTCTTCTCGATATACATAATAACCTCTATTTTATGGAAATAAACACCAGAATACAGGTTGAGCATTGCGTTACAGAAATGGTGACAGGTATTGACCTTGTGAAAGAACAGATTATGGTTGCTTCAGGCGAAAAACTTTCGTTCTCACAAGATGACGTTATATTGACAGGTCATGCTATAGAGTGCAGAATCAACGCCGAGGACCCTTCGCGCAATATGATGGCTTGCGCCGGCACTATTACCGGTTGTGTAGTTCCGGGCGGCCCGGGCGTGCGTGTTGACAGTCATATGTATTCCGGCTACAAAGTGCCGCCGTACTATGACTCACTGCTTGCAAAAATCATCTGCCACGGCAAGGACAGAGATGAGGCGATTGCGCGCATGAAACGCGCACTGCACGATACTATAATTGAGGGAATTCCGACTACAATCCCACTATTTATGGAAATCTTAAATGACGAAGAGTTTATAAAAGGCGATTTTAACACTGATTTCGCGCCGCGTAAATTCAATATTTAAAAAAGCTCTTTAAAAGGTAAATTGGGTATTTATATATGAGTGAACAAAAACAGAGCCAACGGCACCAGTCGCGCATAAAAGCATTGTGTGCGCTGTATAACAGTGAAATCGCCAGCACAGGCATAGAAAACGCACTTCAAAACTTTGCAGAGTGCGAGGAATACGATTTAAATGTCACCGACTACGCTGATACGCTCGCGGGTGGCGTTATGGAGCATGGAACAGAGCTTGAGGACATTATCGGCGTGAACCTAGATATCGACTGGGTTTTAGAACGATTGACGGTAATAGACCGCATCATCTTGAAAATCGCGGTTTATGAGATGAAATATTCTGACGATGTGCCTGTTGCCGTAGCCATAAATGAGGCAGTTGAGCTTGCAAAAGAGTATTCAGGCGCAGACTCACCAAAATTCATTAACGGAGTTTTGGGAAGCGTGGTTAAAAACCCGGAAAATAACATCAGCTGATTTTTTCACAACCGTTACAAACTGATGATATAGCGATTATTTTGCCGCGAATGCGTTACTGTTGTTACATGAGCGCATTCGCGACACTTTACAAAAGCCAAAATATATGGTATCATATAGACGGATGATATATTTGGAGGAAAAATAATGTTTCGTTTTTTATTTCAGAATTTGCCACTGCTCTTTCAGATAGCTATGCAAATATTTGGATTAAGCAATAATACTAATACGGCTAATGAGGATACTACCAAAAGCCTAGACGAGCTTAAAAATAGAACCAACAAATTGACTGATGAGGTCAGAACACTAAAGGCGAAAAACACACGGCTCGAAAATGAGATTTCAACCATGAAAATGACGGCAATGGCGTGTCTTATCATAGCTGTTGTTGCTCTTGTTGTTGCAATTATCGCGATTATAAAATAGTACAGCGCGAAACTTAAACCGTACTCTTTTCACACCTTTTGAATACTAAACGGAGCAAAATTGGGGTTAGCATAGTAGTTACAAGGACTAGTAAAACCATTGCGGTAAATTGCGACACGGTTATGAGCCCGACATCTTTGCCGATTTTCACTATTATCAGCCCCACCTCACCGCGCGAAATCATTCCAACGCCAACGCGTGTTGCTTCTTTAGCAGTAAATCCGGTAATCTTAGCGCCAAAGCCACATCCGACGACTTTAGCCAAGATAGCCACCAATATGATGGAAACTACGAAAAGCACCTCTTCTTGAGCTATACCCCGAACATTTGCAGTAAGACCGATATTTATGAAGAAAACAGGCACGAAAAATGCGTAACTAAAGGGTGTTATCCCCTTTTCGACGCGCTCACGGAAGGTGGTTGACGCAATGAAAATACCCGCAATATACGCTCCGGTAATAGCTGCCACCTGCCCGATATATTCAGCGAAAAACGCAAAGGTGAGCATCATTAGAATAGCTGTCGCAATTATCATATGGGTTCCGTGCATCTTCTCAGCGAGTAAAAGCGCTTTTTCAAAGGTAAATTTGGCAATCAAAACCGCTAAAACGAAGAATAAAACCATCAAAATTACGGTTATAATGATGGCTAGGATATTTTCCGACACCCCTGCCCCACTAACAGAGATAATCTTTTCAGCGAAAATGTTGGGCAATTTTTGCCCGCCACTACCAAAAATAGCAGCATTTTTTGGCGCAAAAGCTATAACAAATGCCAAAATAATGATGCCGAGCACGTCGTCTATGACTGCCGCGCCCATTATGGTCATCCCCTCTTTGCTCTTTAAAGCGTTTAGCTCCATCAGCGTTTGCGCTGAGATAGAGACCGAAGTAGCTGTCAGCACTACGCCAATAAAGAGTGCGGGGTAGATGTCGATTCCGAACAAAAAAGCGGTCAAAAAGCCGAAAACAAGTGGCAAAAGCACGCCAAAAAATGCGGTCACAGCCGCGGTTTTCCCAACTTTTAGAATGTCTTTAAGGTTAGTCTCAAGACCTGCTATGAACATTAGCAGCAGTACGCCGATTGCGGCCAAGAAATTTATGATTTCTGTTATAGTGTGAGCGTTGCTTGCAAAAACAGGCCAGTCGAGAAACCTAAAAGCAGTAGGGCCGAGTATAAGACCTGCAAATATCTCACCGAACACGACCGGCACGTTCAGATATCTTTGACCTATATGCCCTACCACTTTTGAAAACGCTATGATAACTATAAGCGCGATTATTAACTGTAGCTCAAGTCCCATTATTTCTCGCTTTTAAAACTCAGCTTTGAGCTTTAAAAGCTCTTTTTCTGCTTCGAATGTCCAATATTTCCCATTACGCAAGAGTGGAGCTATAGTCGGGTACTCTTTTGCTATATCTTTAATGAGCATTACCGGCATATCTGGGATTTGCTGATAAATAATGATTTTGCCCGGCACTTGCTGTGCTTCAACCATCTTCAGCCCTTCGGTAACAGCATTAAATCCGCCGATAGCGGCAGCAGCGTTTTCAGTATATATTTCGCCCTCTTCTGTCATGCGCAAAGTCTCTTTCATATCAGAGATAAAGGAACCGGAACAGCCAACCCAATGGATACTGCGCAAGTTAATGTCGTCAAGATCAAGATCACACATAGTGCCGCGAACAACACCGGCAAATATATTTAACAGTCCGTTATCTGCCACGTGACGTGTTGCCTGCTGAATGAGCGCGGCAACCGGCACAAGCGCGATAACGTCGTCGTACCCCTTATTATCAACATAACTCTCAAGCTCTTTTTCAAACTCCTCTTCGCTGCTGTAGTTTTTGGGGTTAAGCACAAGTAATTTTCGCCCATTTACCTCAGCAGCCGGAATAAAGCGCTCTTTAAGCTCATTTAGGCGTGTCTCATCAATATCTGTAGCCACAATGAGGCGTGGACCGTTCGGCATCTCGCACGCTCTTTGTACGTGCATCTGTCCCATAGGTCCGCCTGCACCAAGCAGCCACGCAGTGCCACCTGCTTTAAGCTCGGTAAATTTTCTGCCCAATCCGCCATATGAGAGTGAAGCATCATTTTTGCTATTTCCGGTATAATACCAGTTGTTGTAATGGATACGTCCAACGTCCACCGGCACTTTTCCGCTTCTCGGTTTATCGCAAACGATATTAAGGGTGCTTCCGTTATTAAGTTTTGAAAAAACAACCGCCAAATCTTCGTCTGACAAATACCCCAAAACGATAATATCGTCAGCCAGACAATCACATTGAACAACAAATTGAAAGTCAATATCATTATAGTCAACGCGGTCAGCCGCAAGTAGCTCAGATTTGAGTTTTTTGCTGATATTCACAACATTAATCATTTCAGGGTTACGCTCTTTTAGAAGATTTCCAATTGTGATATCCTCTGCACCCTCGCCACAAACTATCAAAAGCTTGCCGCCATCTTTTAAGCTTGTGCGGTAGTCTATCATATAAGAGTGCACAACGCACGCCCACGGCTCTGTGAGCGCGGCTTGAGCATAACTCGTGCTATCCTTTATGGGTATGAGGTAACAGCCGTCATCACCGGCTAAAATCTCTGTACCTATCACCTGATACTGCATTAGCGCACCGGGCAATGCATAGCCATAAGCAGTAGACTCGCCGTTAACGTAAATATCTGCCTGCACAACAAAGCGGTCGCCAACACTATATTTATCACGCAAATTTTTGCCAACTTCAACAACAGTCACCACAGATTCATGTCCCATAATAACCGGCTCTTTTGCAATATCACGATGTATGCGCACATGCTCACCACCCTGCTTTAAAATCTTAATATCGGAAAAGCATAGACCGGTGGCATCACAACGCACCAAAAGTTCGTTGTCGTTATTTTTCGGAACTTTTGCCTTGACCGGTTTACCGCCCTTGCCCATATTCTCTAAACCCACGCCATAAAGCGGCCAAGTCAACTGCTCATGTGGCAGTTTATAATCTACGTTAATATATTTTTCTACCTTTTCCATTTTATTTTCCTATCACCTTTTCTCTAAATTTTTCATCAGGTCTTGTAAATATTCTCTCAATCGCCTCGTCACTCATGGTCACAAGCCCACCGACTGCAACAGCGGTAGCTATCACCCTCGCTGCTTTTACCCACATTTTCGAGCAATTTATCACTTCAGAGGTCGTTTTGCCAATAGCAAAGAGTCCATGATTTTGCAACATTATGGCTTTTGGAATCATATTATTTTTGTCAATCCAGCTGTTTACCGCGCTCTTTACCGCAACAGCAAGGGGCAACCCGGGGTCAGTATACGGAACGAAGACCGGAGAGATACCGCAACAGACTATCTGGTCGGGAAACAGCGGGCGCTCCACCAACTTCTCGGCATTTTCGCTGCAAAGAAGCCCGTTTACGGCTATCGGATGAGTATGACCTACAAAGTTGACATCCGGCAATGAGAGCAAAAAAGCGTGCATCATCGCCTCGATAGAGGGACGCGGGCCACCTTCAAGAAGGTTAGCACATTTAAAACCTTCGTTAATCTCTTCGTCTGTAAGCGTTGAGTTTTCAAGCATAGCGAGGGTCTTTTTGTGATCCAAAAGCGCGCAACCGCTCTCGCCCAATGACTCCAAAGTCGCGCCGCTCGCCTTCACGTAAAAGGTATCGCCGTAAAGAGCTGAGGTGTTCCCCTCACCTAAAATCGCCAGCTCATACTCCGGTTTGCCGAGCTCATGCGACATAAATATAAGATCTTTTAAAGCACTATTTGTCATATTTACAATTTCCACAAACCAACGCCTTTTCCTCTTTATTTTGCCAATATTTTTCTAAAGTTCATACCCTTTCTGTTCGGCAACAGGTTTTATGGTCTTTTTATAAAAAACCGCCATAAATATGTGAAAAATAATCAACGGAAGCGTGCACGCAATAGCTTGCGACACAAGTGACCCTCTATATGCTATAGTACCAATGCTGACCACTGCCGCTTTAAGACCTATTATAAACAAAAATGGAATGTACAACGTAAATAAAGCGCAAATGATAGACATTGTCTGCTTTATTGACTTTATTTTGTAAAGTAGCTCCATACTCTGTTCTTTTTGAAAATCTAAAGAGAATCTCACATACATAAGAGGAATAGCCAATATAGCTATGTATACAAATGCCAACAGAGAGAACAACACATCTTTAGAGAATAAGGCAAAAGATAAAGATATAAGTATAGCTGCTGCCACAAAAAACGCAAATACTCCAAGTACAGTTTTTGTCGTCACCTGTTTATAGCATAACAGCAATATAATTGGTATCAATAAAACAGAAGCAAGCACAAACCATACTGTCATTGATATTATCCAAAAGACATCATTGCTAAATATATTATTTGCTAAAATTAGACATACCGTAATAATTACATAAGCAAACAGCGGGCAAAACCCTATAATCTTCTCTTCGAATTTCAAGAGCGAATCTTTAGGTCCTTTAAGAAACCGGACAAATAATGTTATTAAAAGTATGACAAAAAAGACGACAGTGCGTATCTCCCAAGTTTTCAGATACGCGACTATAAATTCCCTTAATCTTGGCATAAATGATGCCTCTAATGCCAAGCACAGAGTATATAAGCCAAGAATGAACGTAAACAGCGCAAAAAGACACGCAAGGTAAACCAATATTATCTGCGCTTTCACATATGGATATTTGCCTTTGTGTTTTATGGCATCAATGCTATTTTCCATCATATCATTAACTCCGACTAAGGTTTATATCCCTTATCTATAGCTATAGGTTTTATGATTTTATGATACAAAAGCACTGAGAAGATGTAAAGCAAAAAAATCGGGATAGCTCCGGTATAAAGTAAAGTTCCGGCTACCGAGTCATAAATATACGGCAACTCTTTTGTGTATCTTATTATATTGGCAAATGCTCCTATAATGTATAGTATCGGCAAGGTGCTTAACACTAATATAATCTGTTTTGCTGACTTGATTTTCAACAAGATGTCATACGATTTCTCTTTTAAAAAGTGCGAAGACAAATTCATATACAAAAGCGGAGTTGCTAAAATTAACACATAAATTATAGATATGAAAAATCGTATTGGAGACTGGCTTGCAGTAGCTAAAAACAGCACTAAAAGCATTAACGCAACAATAAGTGTTGCGGTTATTACAAACACTATATTACTTCCTAATTCTTTAGATAATAACAACACTAATATCGGTAACGAGAATATCAGCGCAAAAACCCACCATAACAACCGCATTTCAGGCATCATCAAAATGCTGTCACTAATACTCGGATACATTATTGTCATAGCAATAACGACAAGTGGAGGATTAAATACACAGACAAGCACCGGAAAAATGCGCAATATTTTCTCTTCAAATTTAAGTAACGAATTCCGTGGACCGGCTATAAACCGTATTGCCAGAAAGACTAAAAATATATCAAAAAAGATAAAAGCGCGCATATGTGTGCTCAGCAGATAAAGCTTTACTGTCCGCCGAACTCCTATAAGAAAATCTTCCCCCGATAAAATTATGCCCAAGCTATAAACGCACGCCACGATTACTGCTAACACAACAAAGCATGCAAAATAGATTAACGCTATCTGCACAGTAGCATACGGAACCTCATTTGAAGTTTCCATGGTACCAATATCCTTTTCAGTCATTTTTTCTCCATTTAATTTTTTGCCCGGCCATACTCTTATGAGCTTATACTGTTGGTCATTGGCTGTACCAAATTTCTCTTGCTCATTGTTTCATGCTTAAATAATGCAACACAAAATTTGTAACACCAATAAATTGCTATCACGGCTGCTATTATCAACGAACATATGCCGATCATTTTTATCCCTTACCTGTTCCAAGGCACTCTTTAAATACACGGGAAAGTCATGCCATATTTTTTTACAATGCTATAAAACTTCTCTTTATCCTCATCATCCAAAGCAAAATACCTATCAGACTCGCCAATGCGAAAACTGCCGCAAGTATCACCGCCGGGGCAGACCATTACTTTTTCGTTCTCATTTTGAAATGTCAACGACACCTTATAATAAAATCCACCGCAAGCAGGAGTTCCGCCGACTTTTTCAGAGTAGCTATGCGTTTTAAGCAAGCGTTTTAACTCAGATATATCATTCTTATCGGTTATCTCACAATCTATCTCAGTTTCGCCATAATGAAATTTCAAATAAACCTTATCTGCAAAATCAACATTGAACGGTAGCCCCATAAAATAGATACCTAATATCGTTATGATTGCGATTACAAGTATAGTTATACTAACTTTTTGTACCATGTTCTTCTCACTGATTCAATTTACCTAAACACAAGGAAAGGTCATACCATATTTCTTTACAATCTTATAAAATTTTTCTTTTCCTTTTTCACTCACAAAAAAGAATCGATGCGACTCGCCAATCTGAAAATTCCCACAAGTGTCACCTCCCGGACAAATCATCACCTTTTTATTATTGCGCTGAAAAGTTAATGATACATCAGAGTCAAATCCACAAGAGGGAGTGCCTGCCAACACGTCACAATAGCTGAATGTCCTAAACAAACTTTTTAACGCACGTATATCATCTTTATCGGTAATCTCACAATCCATCTCAGTTTCGCCATAATGAAACTTCAAATAAACTTTATCCGTAAAGTCCACACTAAACGGCAGCCACATAAAAAACACTTCAAAAAGCGCTAAGAGTGTTATTACTAATATTAATACACCTTTCCCAATATTTTTTGCCATTTCTCGTATATCCTCTTATCAGCATCCTCTAAAGATTTTGCCTTCGCCTTCACTTGAATCGGGCCTCTTCAACATAGTAAAAAATCTTCGTTCATATTGCTCTGCTTTTTCCGGATCGCATTTTTTCAGGCAATCTACTAACACCTTCATGATAAAACCGGTATCGTGCACTTGTTCTTCTGGCAATGAGCCATCGAGCCACGCAAAGAGATCGTCAACTGCATCACAATACACATCTTTCACATATTCATAGCATCTGCTTTCTTCTAAAGTCGGCTCTTTAGCAGAGATTTTTTCTATAGGCATATGCCTGGCGCTGCCACAATACTCTTGGTTTTTTATATCAAACCATAAATACAACGAGCCATTGTTATACTCACTAGACCAAAACCACTCATCACTTCGGTCTTCATTCATTTTTCGTTTAAAGTAGTATGCGTGAACATTATCATAATCTTTACCCTTTTCAAGCTTAAATGTATCTTTATGTTTTTGCAAGTACTCCTTTTCTTCATCAAAGATATCTAATATGTGCATTCCGTCTTGACAAATCACAAAATAAAAACATTCTCTTTGAGTTTTTCTTGTGAGCTCATAATCCTCTTTAACCGCCCTTTTCTGCTCATCAAAAAGTGGATTCAATTTTTTCAAAAAAACCTTACTCCCATCCTCTGACTGTATCTCCATGCTCTCAACAAACATCTGCTCTGTAGCGTCATTTATATTTATCCGTGCCTTGTAGCTGTCAATAGTGAGGCCGTAACCATAAAGTGATATGAGCAGCAAACAGATTATCCATAATATACTATATATTTTTTTCATTTTGAAATTTCCTTTATTTATATTTCCTTTCATTTTCTCTCCAGCTCGGATGCTCTTTGTCGTATTTTATCTCATACTCTTTGAGCAATTTTATCTCACGAGAAAATTTCCCGGGCATTCCAATACTTTTTTCTTCCTGCTCTAAAAACTCGCGCGGAGTGCAGGAGAATATTCGCAAATCATATTGTACGCATGCCAGCCAATATGAATCATTAATATCATAATTCCCATTTCCATAAATCTTCACTTTCAAAAATGGATTTGCCCCGCGGTCTAATAAAAATGGGATTAAGTCATATCTCTCTAACTGTATAGCCATATATATTATAGGAAACTCCGTTCTCATAATGTGAGCTGTTGTTGTAAGTGACAAGCGACGACTTGCTGATACATAATAAGCGTTGATATCTGCGCCTTTACTTAAAAAATAAGCAATCTCCTCTTCCATAGATGTGGAAATCAGTGGCACAAAAGCAAGTTCCATATTAGTTTTGTTTACCATAGCCTTTATATATTTAAAATCAATCTCGCCGTAAAAATCACACAAATCATAAAAATCAGGCTTAAAAATTCCTGTCTGCACCAACATATTAGCAAGAAAATATTGTTTGTGGTCAGTAAGGTAATAGTAGGGGTAAGGCGAGCGTGCCTTTAACGTTGACACAAGAACAAATCCGCCAACAATAACAGCTGATATTATAAGAATTATTACAATTTTCTTTTTCATGTTATCCTCCCGTTTTAGCAATTTTTTAAAAATCCGGGGGGGGGGGTATACGCTTATCGTCAACCC
>JGI994J12354_10000391_pt1 | contig 43161 bp, 55 predicted proteins | sample IntmicLarv3ML3BL_FD_12354 | JGI IMG/M metagenome (IMG submission 12354) | reverse complement strand
GTGAAGACCCTCATTTATAAGCTTAAAACTGGGGTGGCAGGATTTGAACCTACGATGCGGGAGTCAAAGTCCCGTGCCTTACCGCTTGGCGACACCCCAATAAAAAAGGGTGACTGATGGGGTTCGAACCCACGGCTTCCAGAATCACAATCTGGCACTCTAACCAACTGAGCTACAGTCACCGTACACTGATGAAATCAGCAACGTTATTAATAATAAATGAAATGAGGTAATCTGTCAATACTTTTTTGAACAGCCATTATCCACAAGAATTTCAGCAAGCACACCATCACGCAAACCCTTATCACTCATAATTATCTTTTCAGGGTTTAATCTGTTAATTATGCATATCAACGGAGCTAATCCCCCTACAATTATATCTGCTCTATCTGCATATTCACCCAAAATTTCACTTCTTATTTTACAATCTGACTTTAGAAATTCATCATAAAGTTTATATATTTCCTCTTTATTAAATATACTTTTACCCTTTACATACTTTATTGCCTTATGTGAACCTCCAATTGCCATAACAGGATAACCATTACATTCAGCCAACCAACTAACAGAAAATATTTTTGAAAAAATATAATTAAATAAATTAAAAAGCGCCGATGCCGAAATTTCATCCTTTTCCAAAAATGCTTCTGTCAAGACAACTCCGCCTAGTGGAAGACTTACAACTTCAACAGCCTTACCATCCTTTACCTTTATAAATTCACAACTTCCGCCTCCAGTATCCATAAGTATACAATTAGAAATTTTCTTGGAAAATTCCGATGAAACTCCGAGAAAATCGTAGTTAGCTTCCTCTTCCCCTGTTATAAGGGAAAATTTTATTCCAGTTTCCTTATACACGCTGTTTATAAACTCATCTCTGTTCGAAGCTTTTCTCAAAGCTTCGGTTGAAAGCGCAATTACATCTTGAACTGAAAAGTCTGCAATAGCTGTATTAAATTCCTTTAATGCAGCTATTGTCTTTTCAAAAGCCTCTGATTTAATTATCTTTTCGCTTCCCATACCTTCACTGATTCTTACAGTCTTTCTGAAATCAGCAAGCTCAACTATGGATTTTTCAACCCTATTGACTTTAGCAATAGTCATTCTTATGGAATTTGAACCCAAATCTATAACTGCTACTATCATTTTTTCTTACCAAAGAACGATTTCTTTTCTTCGTCAGAGCGTTCTCTTCCTTCCAAAAGGTCATTAAATACGCGCAAAGCCTCTTTTTGTTTTTCATTAAGCCTTGTAGGCACTATAACCTTAACTGTTACATATTGGTCGCCTCTTCCGCTTCCTCTTAAGAAAGGTACACCTTTATTTTTCAAACGAAAAACAGATCCAGTCTGTGTTCCGCTGTTTATTGTGTATTTTACTTTACCATCCAATGTATTAACTTCAAGTTCTGCACCCAATGCCGCTTGTGCGAAGGTTACTGGAATCTCACAATGAACATTAAATCCGTCTCTTACAAAAAATGCATGCCGTCTCACTCTTATTGTAACTAGTAAATCACCCGCAGGTCCGCCCTTTACACCTGGTTCTCCCTGCCCTCTTACCGATATCGTCTGACCATCATCAATTCCGGCAGGAATTTCAACTTCAATCTTGATGTTTTTGCGATACTTACCTCTTGCGGAACATTTTGGACATGGATCATTTATAATAGAGCCAGTTCCGCGGCACTGTTCGCATATTGTTTCTCTCTGTATTGTTCCGAGTATTGAATTTTGACGTATATATACTCTTCCTGCTCCTCCACAGGCTGAACATGTTGTTGTATTACCAGATTTTGAACCAGTTCCATTACATCCGTCACATGATACATCCTTTGTCACAGGAATTTCTTTCTTTACCCCAAATGCTGCTTCTTCAAAAGTCAAATCGTAACTTATATGTACATCCTGACCTTTCTGCGGACCTGTTCTCCTTCGCGAACCACCTCCGCCGAAAAATGAATCAAATATATCACCAAAATCTCCAAAGCCTCCGAACCCGCCGCCAAATCCACCTGCGCCTCCGCCAGCAGTCTGATCAAATGCAGCATGCCCAAATTGGTCATATTGCTGTTTCTTTTGAGAATCACTCAGTACGGCATATGCTTCGCCTGCTTCTTTAAATTTCATCTCAGCCTCAGCATTACCCGGATTCAAATCAGGATGATATTGTTTTGCCACTTTTCTATATGCTTTCTTTATTTCATCCTCAGTAGCCGTTTTTGAAACTCCAAGCGTTTCATAATAATCTTTCTTTTCAGCCATTTAATAAGTCCTTTCTCCGCTTTCTGCTTTAGCTGTATAAAGATGCACAAAACTTGTGCATCTTTATACTCTTTATTGTTTTATTATTTTTCGTCATCAACTTCTTTATAATCAGCATCAACCACATCATCTGGGTTGGAACCCGCTGCTTGGTTAGGGTCAAATCCTGCTTCACCTGCTGCTCCTGGATTCTGCTGATACAATTTAGCAGAAACATCATAGAAAGCCTGTGTTAATTTTTCACTTGCAGCCTTTATAGCCTCTGTATCTGTTCCTTTTAATGCTTCTTTAACATTGTTTATCTCAGCCTCAATTTTAGCCTTATCATCAGCCTCAATCTTATCTCCGGTTTCCTTATCATTCAGGATTTTTTCTGTTTGATATACCATTGAATCAGCATTATTTCTGACTTCAACTTCCTCTTTACGTTTTTTATCCTCTTCTGCAAACTGCTCAGCATCTTTAACTGCTTTATCAATATCATCATCAGAAAGATTTGTAGATGCAGTAATTGTTATCTTCTGCTCTTTGCTTGTTCCCAAATCCTTTGCTGAAACATTTACAATACCGTTTGCATCAATATCAAATGTAACTTCAATCTGAGGAACACCTCTTGGTGCCAAAGGAATGCCGTCAAGCTGGAATCTTCCAAGAGTTTTATTATACTGAGCCATCTCCCTTTCTCCCTGAAGAATATGGATATCAACACTTGGCTGATTGTCTGCCGCTGTTGAAAACACCTGACTCTTCTTTGTAGGAATGGTTGTATTTCTCTCAATAAGCTTTGTACATACACCACCCATTGTTTCAATTCCCAATGATAATGGAGTAACATCAAGCAATACCAAATCCTTAACATCACCTGTCAATACACCTGCTTGGATAGCCGCACCTGTTGCAACACATTCATCAGGATTAATTCCTTTAAACGGTTCTTTTGCAATAAACTTCTTAACCGCATCCTGAACCGCTGGAATTCTTGTAGAACCACCAACCAATAGTATTTTATCAACTTCATTTGCCGTAATATCTGCATCTTTTAATGCCTGTCTTACAGGTCCCATAGTCATTTCAACAAGATTAGCTGTAATTTCATCAAATTTAGCCTTTGTAAGTGTAACATCTAAATGCTTAGGTCCTGTTGCATCAGCTGTAATAAAAGGAAGATTAATAGCTGTTGAATTCATACCTGAAAGCTCTATTTTGGCTTTTTCAGCCGCTTCCTTAATTCTCTGCATTGCCATTTTATCAGCACCCAAATCAATTCCGTTCTCTTTTTTAAATGTATCCACAAGGTACTCCATGACTTTATTATCAAAATCATCTCCACCAAGCTTGTTATTTCCATTTGTAGCTAAAACTTCAAACACACCATCGCCAATCTCAAGAATGGAAACATCAAATGTACCACCGCCCAAATCATATACCATGATTTTCTGTTCAGTCTCTTTATCAAGTCCATATGCAAGTGCCGCCGCTGTAGGCTCATTCACTATTCTCAAAACCTCAAGTCCTGCAATCTTTCCTGCATCCTTTGTAGCTTGTCTTTGTGAATCTGAAAAATACGCCGGTACTGTGATAACTGCCTGACTTACTGTCTCTCCAAGATATGCTTCTGCATCAGCTTTTAATTTTTGCAAAATCATTGCTGACATCTCCTGAGGAGAATATTTCTTACCATCAATCTCTACTTTCTTATCTGTACCCATATCTCTTTTAATTGACATAATGGTTCTTTCAGGGTTTGTAACAGATTGTCTTTTCGCTACCTGACCAATCAATCTCTCACCTGTTTTTGTAAATGCAACCACTGATGGAGTGGTTCTTGCTCCTTCTGGATTTGGTATAACTACTGGGTCTCCACCTTCCATAACTGCAACACATGAGTTTGTAGTTCCCAAATCTATTCCTATTACTTTCGCCATAATATTTTTCCTCCTATAAAATTTATCTTTAATTTTTATTAATTAGCTACTTTAACCATACTGTGACGAATCACTTTATCTTTGCACATATAACCTCTTTGAAACTCTTCAACAATTACATTTGTATCACATGAATCATCTTCAATATGCATAACCGCCTCATGAAAATCGGGATTAAATTCCTCTCCCAAACTCTCTATTGCAGTCACATCTTCCGCTTCCATAACATCCATAATTTGTTTAAAAACCATGTCTGTCCCTTGTTGGATAGACTCAACAGATGCATCTGTTTGAAAAGAAAGTCTTGCTCTCTCCATATTATCTATAACCGGCAGAAACTTTGTTATAACATCTAGCTTTGCATCCAGTCTGTTCGTCTCTCGCTCCTTAATTGTACGTTTCTTATAATTGTCAAATTCCGCCATAAGTCTTTGGTACATATCCTTATAACTGTCAACACTTTTCTGAAGTTCCTCAGCATCTGAAACCAATTTATCATATTCTTCTTTTGATACCTTAAACTCTTCTGTGATAATATCCTCATTTTCTATTTGCTCTTCATCTTCGCTCTTTACCTTATCTTTTTTATTAAAAGGTTTATTTTTCGCCATCTTTTTTATATTCCTCCATATTTATTTCATTGCCAGAAGCATTGAGAAACGTCATTATTTGTGAATTTAAACTGTTCTTAACTGCATTCATTGATGAAATTACTTTGCCATATTGCATTCTTGTCGGTCCTATAATCCCAATCGAACCTATAACCGTGTCATTTATACTGTAAGTTGCTGTTATGACACTGCAATCCCTGATTTCTTCAAGAATGTTTTCTGTGCCGATTTTGACCATTATTCCGCCGTCTGTCATATTATCAGTAATAATTTTCAGCATCTTATCCTCATGCTGCATCATTGAGAGAAATTCCCTTGCTCTGATAATATCGCTGAACTCCGGATGATTTAACATATTTATCGTTCCATCAGTGTATACTCTCGCTGTTTCCGCATTATGCAAGCATTCAAGAATACCCCTTATGATAGGTTTTACCTTTTCATAACCCATTGAACATTGCTCAGCCCATTCTTCCAATTCCTTCAAAGTACATTTTGTCAAAAGTTCTTCCTGAAAACTCTTGATTTATGATGTTTGAAAAATTTATAACATCAGATGCTGATATGCTTTTATCAATGTCCACAAAAGTATTTTGCAAAACTTCATTGTCAAGAACAACAAATACAAGAGCCTTTCCTACTTCAACTGGTACCACCTGCACAGCTTTTATATTTATTTGATTCATTGATGAGGTTACTGCAACAGTAGTGTAATCTGTTAATTCAGAGATAACTCCAGATGCAATTTTGATAATGTCTGAAAAATCCTTTATTCTCCCATCAAGTGCATCTCTTATCTTCTTCATTTCCTGAATTGACAATTCACAATCATCAACAAGTTCATCAACATAAAGACGATAACCTTTTTCTGTAGGAATTCTTCCTGAGGAAGTATGTGGCTGTACCAAATACCCCATATCCTCAAGGTCTGCCATTTCATTTCTTATCGTGGCGGGGCTAAGTCCCAAATCATGCTCTTTTGCAATAGTTCTTGACCCAACTGGTTCTGCAGTCATAATATATGATTCAATAACAGCCCGTAAAATGGTTCTTTTCCTTGTATCTAACACATCATCAAACAACACAATTTATCACCCTTTCACATTATTAGCACTCTTTGTCGTTGAGTGCTAATAACATGATAGCATTACTCTCTAGAGTATGTCAATAATAAATTATGAATTTTTAGGAAACAAAATTTCCACATACAGGAAATGCGGGTATGCAAACCTGCACTACCCGCATTCTTACCAAATCAATTTTATATATTACAACTTATACTGCATTTCTTCTCACCTGATTGAAAAATGGCATCTATAACTTTGAGCACTCTCAAAGTTTCTGATGGTTTTACAATAAGCTCTTCTCTTCCTTCAATAGCCGCAAAAACATTTTTATAATAATCATTCCATTGAGGTTCGGCAATCGGAAGAGGCATTTCATTAACTGTCTCAACTGGTCTTGGAGCCATTGACCTTGTCGGCCCTGCTGAGGTATATACTATCTTTTCCTCCCATGCCATTTCACAATCGGAATTAAGAGCAACTATTTTTCCATTACAATCCCAGTCATCAATCACAGCCGTTCCTTTATCCGCAGATACATGCCACCTTGGATGAAGTATAAAGCAATTCATTGAAACCTCTATCAGTGCGCTTACACCATTCTCAAACCGTAAAACAGCCTTGAAGTTGTCATCCACTTCATCCGTAAAGATATAGAATAAGTCCGCATAAACCGATATAACTGGTGATTTAACCATATTGAGATATTGGTCTATCAAATGAACTCCCCAATCGTACACCATTCCGCCGCCATTTACTTTATCTCCGCGCCATCCGTGGAGTACCTGTCTTGATCCCTGAACACGGCTTTCCATCATGTATACATTACCTATTGATTTTTCATTATAAATACGCTTTATAATGTTATAATCCTTATCCCATCTGCGGTTCTGGTGAGTTGTGAGAATTTTTCCAGTTTCTTTTGCAATCTTCATAATATCTTCATAATCCACAGAAGTCATTGTAGCAGGTTTCTCAAGTATTACATTTTTTCCTGCTTTTAATGCAGATATTGCCAAATTTTTATGAGAATCATTTGGTGTTGCTATTGTAACAAGAATTATCTCACTGTCATTATAAATTTCATCAACTGTATTATATATATGATAACCGTCTTTCTTTGCCTCTTCACATCTTTCAGGACGAATATCATATATACCTTTGACCTTTATTTCAGGAAGTTGTTCTCTTATTGATGCCGCATGCCAACTTCCCATTCCTCCATAACCGATTATTGCCATTTTATACATAATTGTAATAACCTTTCTAAGCTGTTTATATGATTTTCTTTAGAGTATCTATTGCAATTTCAAGTCCGGCTTTTACCTTTTCCAATGAGCCCTCATAATCAGGGTCCTCATGCTCTATACTGACAACACCGTCATATCCAATATCAGCCAGAACAGCCACTAATTTTTCAAAATCAATGTCTCCTCTTCCAGGCATAACAGGTTTCCAAAAACTCTCTCCTGGGGTGTTATGAAGCTGTTTATTATAAATACCAGTCTGTTCCAATACATTTTCCTTTAAATATACATCCTTTGCATGCACATGAAAAATTCTGTCCTTAAACTCTTTTACAGGTGAGATATAATCCATAAGCATAAAGCGCATATGTGACGGGTCATAGTTCAATCCAAAGTTTTTATTTGGAACTCTTCTAAACATTTCACTCCATAATTCAGGTGAAAATGATATTGTTCCAGGAAGTCCTGATATCTGCCATCCCACCATAGGACAGTTTTCTATCATTACTTTTATCCCCTTTTGTTCCGCATAATTCACGATTTTTCCAAAAACTTCTTCAAATTGCACAAAGTTTTCTTGCATAGAAACAGTGTGATTTCTTCCAACAAATGTACCCACAGTATCAACACCAAGCATCTTTGCCGCATCTATTACTTTAATTAAATGACTGTTTACATAATCCCTCTGTTCCATATTTGCAGAAAGGTTATTGTCATAATAAGCAAGTGATGAAATTGTAAGTCCCAGCTCCTTTAAATAGCTATTTATTTCTGAGGCACCCTCAGATGTAAGACTTACCACATCAATATCACTTGCAGAATAATCTCTGTCGTTTAGCTTGGGCCAACAAGATACTTCAATGGCTTTCAGTCCATGGTCTGCCGCCCACTGAGCTTTTTCTTTCAAGGGAATATTTCCCATACATCCTGTTAAAAAACCTATATACATTTTATAATTCCTTTCCTTTAAATAAATTTTACTGTTTTGTTTCAAGGGACTGTACATTAGGACAGCCTATAACCTCTCTTCTGACAGAAGAAGATGCCCATTTCACTGCATTTTTCAAAATCTTAACTACATTCTCATTGTAATAAGTTGGAAACGCCTCATGTCCTGGTTGAAAGTAAAATATCCTTCCATATCCTCTTGAAAAAGTGCATCCTGATCGAAAAACTTCTCCGCCTGCAAACCAACCTGTAAAAATCACATCATCTGGCTTAGGTATGTCAAAGAATTCCCCGTACATTTCTTCCTGATTGAGTTCAAAATACTCTGGCAAGCCTTGTGCTATTGGATGAAATGGTGCTGTAACCCAAATACGTTCTCTGTCATCATCTCTCCATTTTAATGTACAGGAGGTTCCCAATATTCTGACAAGCGGCTTTGATAAATGTGCGGAATGAAGAGCTATAAACCCCATTCCCTTTAAAACCGCACTGTGTACAAGCTCTGCCACCTTATCAGGTACACTTCCATGTGCACAATGTCCCCACCACAACATTACATCAGTTTTATTCAAACATTCTTCTGTAACAATTTCTTCAACATCATCAAGGATTGTTATTGTAATATTTCCCAAATCATTCAATGCCTGTTTTAAAGCGCCATGGATTCCGTCAGGATATACCTTCTTCATCCATTCCTCTTTGTCATGCACTCCCTCATTGTAAATTAAAATATTCATATTGATTTTCCCATTCTTTCTCAGTTGTTGAAGTATACAGGTTTACCAGTCTTTGCCGACTCATATATTGCCTCAAGTATTTCAGTTACTACACAAGCCTGTTCTGGTTTAACACAAAGTTCAGTACCATTCTTGATTGCACTATAAAAAATTTGCGCTTCTATTTCTTCTGACTTTCCGTCTCCGGCTCCGTCAAAGAATGCCACTCCGCCTCCGTTTAAATCTGGTTTTTCTATGTATTGGCGTCCATGTTTAACTCCATTTATACGTACTCCGTCTTTCATATCTGCTCCGCCTAGAGTACCGCAAAGTGTAGACTGTGCCTCAACTCCATCAAGTATATTCAGTGCCCAACTGCTTTCAAGCTGAATTGTCGCTCCATTTTCCATAACAATAAATCCAAATGCCGAATCTTCAACTGTAAACTGCTCTCTGTCCCAATCTCCCCATGCGTTTCCTGAATTTTTCTGATCTTTTAACTTCTCAAAGGTTGTTCCTACAACCATTTTCGGTTTGTAGTTGTTCATAAGCCATAGTGTTATATCAAGAGCATGTGTTCCTATATCAATCAATGGCCCGCCGCCCTGCTCCTCTTCATTCAAAAACACACCCCATGTTGGTACTGCTCTTCTTCTCAGTGCATGAGCCTTTGCAAAATAGATATCTCCCAGTTCGCCCGCTTCGCAGACATTTTTTATAAACATGGTATCTTTTCTGTATCTGTTCTGATAACCTATTGTAAGAAGCTTTCCGGTCTCTTTTGCCGCCTTAACCATCTCTCTTGCTTCCTTCGCAGTTTTAGCCATTGGCTTTTCACAAATAACATGTTTGTCTGCGTGCAGAGAATCTATTGTTATAAAACTATGTGACCTGTTTGGAGTAAGAACATGTACTGCGTCTATACTTTTATCTTTCAGCAGTTCTTTGTAATCGGTATATACTTTTGCATCTTCAGTACCATATCTTGCCGCCGCTTCTTCTGCTCTTTCCTTAACAATGTCGCAAAATGCTACCATTTCAACATCCTTAACTGATTTTAATGCTGGCATATGTTTGCCGTTTGCAATGCCTCCGCACCCGATAATTCCAACTTTTAATTTACTCATAAATACCTCCGAAATCCTATTTTCGCATAATTTTTACTGATTCTCTTATTACAAGCTTGTGTTCAAGCATTATAAGCCTTGTCTTTCCTTTTAATGATTCCATTCTTTCAAATAAAAGTTCCGCCGCTTTCTTTCCCATTTCCTCTCTTGCCTGCTTTACTGAAGAGAGAGGCGGATTGTACATTGCTGCCATTGAGGTGTCATCAAAGCCGATTATTGAAATATCGCCGGGAATTTGAACTCCATTTTTCAAAAATTTCTTTGCCGCTCCAATTGCCACCGCATCACTTATTGTTACAAGTGCATCTGGGAATTCAGTTTTCTTGAGATTAAGCAGTTCCTTTGCCGCTCTCTCTCCGCTTGAAAAACCATATTGACCCCTTATCAAATACTCCGGTTTTATAGTCATTTCCGCTTCTTTCAGTGCTTTGATATATCCATTTTCACGAGAAATGGTGGTTCCATAATCTGTCATTCCAGATATCATTGCAATACGAGAATGTCCGTTTTTGATTAAATATGTGCATGCTTCAAAAACAGCCGTTTCATTGTCTATTGTAACTCCAGATATCTCGGCATCTACATATTCACAGCACTGTACTATAGGGAATTTTTTATTTAATTGTTCAAGTTCTGTTTTGTTGAGAGTTGTTGAAAAAAATATCACACCATCTGCATAATAGGTCTCCAGCATTGTCAGGAGGTGTTTTTCAATATAATTGTCATTATTTGTTGTGCAAGTAAGCACTGTATATCCGTATTTTCTACACTCAGTGTTTATTGCATGCAATATTTTCTGGTATATTGGATTTGATATTGTTGGGAGTATTACAAGTATTTTGCCGCTACGTGATATACGATTTAGGCGCCCTAATGTGTTGGGTATATAGTTATGTTCATTCACCACTTTTTCAATACGCAAACAGGTATCTGAACTTAGCAGAGACTTATTGTTAAAGTATCTTGATACTGAAGCTATGGACACACCTGCTTTATTTGCAATATCCTTAATTGTCATCATTTCGCTATACCAAAATCCTTTTAAAGTGGAGTTTTTACCAATGTGTATATTTTATGGTCATGCCCTTTTCAAGTCAAGTGCAATTTCTCGTTTTCAAAAGTTTTCAGAGAATAAATTATGGGCTTTCAATCCACTTAAAATTTGAAAACTTTTATCTTCAGGCGGAGTAATATATAATATTTTTTCATAAATTTCTCCTCATTTATACTTTATTTTTTCATTGATAATGGATTTTTATATACTTTTGTATCATATAAATCACCAAGAGTACCAATCATGCTATTTAAATCACCCTTTAATTTAGTAGTCTCACCTAGAAATATTATTTTATCACCTTCAATTACTTGCTCAAAAAACAATAATCCCAATTCATACTCTCCAGAAATCGCAGAATATTCATAGTATACACTATACTCAAGTTCCCCGATTCTAAATGATAAATTGTCATATTCAAGTCCATGGTTTACCGCACCTCCACCACGAAAATAATAGACATATTCAAAATCATCCCAAGAATGAGTTTTATTTTGAGGATACTCCAAATCAATTTTTTCATTTGTACCCATTCTTAAAACCAAATAATCATTTGTATTTGATGAAGCAATTGTAACTATTTTATCAGAATCTTCCAATTTGAAACTAAAAATTATTTTTTCGTCTTGAAGTGTTAAATCTGGTTTCATAGTCTCTTTAACATCTTCTTGAACTATATCAATATCACTGTTAGTATTACATGCAACTAACAATAGACAAAATAATATACTTAAAGCAATTTGAACCCACTTTTTAAACATCTTGTTTCTCCAATATTTATTGCAACAAAAAGGCAGGCGATTATTTTTCACCCACCTCATAAATTTGCTTGTAATCTGTAATTAAGTTTCACTCAATTCAACATATCCCTCTTTGATTTTAGTTTCTATTGCTTTATCATATTTTTTCATGCAAGTAGTTTCATTAGCAAAAAATTTCATATGTTTTTGTCCTTCTGTTCCCACTTCCCCAGTCTCAGTAGTAAAAGAACATTTATCAATTTCAATATTCCAAAACTTTTGTGAGTCCTTATCTTTAAAACATCTCATAAAATATCCTCCAGCTTTTTATTTATCTACTTATACAACACATATTTTAACATTTCATAATATACCACAAAAACCAGAAAAAGTCATTGTTACTATTTAATTTTTGCCACAAAAGAAGTGACCCAACAGATTTATCTCTATTGGGTCACTCAATTATTATAATTTACAGGCTATTAACCTTTTAATTCGATTAATCAGCAGTATATGGCATCAAAGCTAAATGTCTTGCTCTCTTTATTGCTACTGCGAGCTGACGCTGATGCTTTGCACATGTTCCGGAAATTCTTCTCGGAAGAATCTTTCCTCTTTCTGAAGTACTCTTTTTTAATCTGCCAACTTCTTTATAATCAATATATCCAACTTTATCTAAGCAAAAGCTACACATTTTTTTCTTCATTCTTCTCTGTCCACGTGCGCCTTTATCAAAAGAATCTTTATTATTGTTTCTCTGCATAAAACAATCCTCCCTTCTTAATATTTACCAATTAAAACGGAATTTCGCCATCATCATCAATAGGAAAATATCCGCCAGATTGTGGTGCCTCTGGTGCCGAAGAAGACCCTTGGGTCTGAGTTGGTGCAGAATACATACCTTTTGATGTATCATCTGACTTTTTAGACTCAACAAATTCCGCCTCTTCAACTATGATATCAGTAGTATAAACCTTCTTGCCTTCCGCATTGTCATAGCTGCCAGTCTGAATTCTGCCAACAATACCTATTCTCTGACCCTTTGTAAAATAATTCGATATAAATTCAGCTGTTTTTCCAAAAGCAACAACAGGAATAAAGTCAGCTGTTGGCTGTCCTTCCTGCTTAAATCTTCTGTCAACTGCAATAGAATTACGCAAAACCATGCTGTTTCCTGCTGTATAACGAACCTCAGAGTCTCTTACCAATCGGCCTATTAAAACTACTTTATTCATAAGTTCACCCTATTTCTCTCTTCTAATTACTAAAAATCTCATAATACCTTCTGTAATTTTGAATATACGCTCTAGTTCTGCTGGGAAATCAGCTTCTGCTGAATACTCAACATATACATAATGACCATCATTCATGTCATTGATAGGATATGCAAGTCTCTTTTTACCCCATTCGTCGATTTTCTCTAACTGAGCAGAAGTTTCAATCATATTCTTGAATTTCTCAACAATAGCAGCAACTTCCTCCTCACCCTTTGTCAAATCAACGATAAAAATAGTTTCATACTTGTTTACCATTTCTTTCACCTCCTTCTGGACTTATATGACCCTGTACCCTATGTACAGAGTAAGGAATAACGCATAACATAATAACACATCATTTCTTATTTTTCAAGCTTTTTTCCAGATTTACCCTTGAAATCATTATCTGATGCTGACAACCTGTACATCTCAATTTAAAATCTGCACCTACTCTCAAAACTTCCCAAGTCTTGCTTCCGCACGGATGTACTTTCTTTAAAGTAAGAATTTCACCAAGCTCTATATTAACCGGCATGTAATCACCCTTTCCAGTTTTGCTGTGTCCTTAAAAATCCTAATATCCTTAAAATTTTCATTTTNTCTAATGATATCACAAACCTCCCCTGCCTGGTCAAATCCTATTTCAAGTGCAAGCATTCCGCCTTTCCTCAAGTATTGAGGAGCGAATAAAACAATTCTTTCATAAAACTCAAGTCCGGAGCTTCCTCCATCAAGCGCAATTAGCGGTTCATACTCTCGTACATTTTTATCAAGTGTTTTAATAACTTCAGATTTTATATAGGGCGGGTTTGCTGATATAATATCAAATTCCTTAACTGGAATTTCAAATGTTGTCAAATCAAATATGTCTCCTTGATAAAACTTTACATCAACACTGTTTTCATCAGCATTTTTCATTGCAAAAGAAATTGCCGCAGGAGAAATGTCAATTCCGGAAATATCAAATTCCACACAAGAATTTTTCAAATAAAATGCCACACTTATTGGAATACATCCTGTTCCTGTACAAAAATCCACCATTTTTATTTTAGGCATGGTTTGGGCAAAATCAATACATTTTTCAACTAAAAGTTCTGTATCTGGTCTCGGAATGAGTACACCCTCTCCAACATTAAACTCAAGTCCCATAAACCCTCTTTTACCTACTATGTAATCAATAGGTTCATTTTTTAAAAGACGTTCAACACTGCTAAAAATAAACTCTTCATCACATTTCGAAATCATTTTTTCATCTTGAGTTATAAGTCCCGACCGTTCACATTTTAAAATGTTACACAAAAGAACACCCGCAGTATATGCGGGTGAATCAATATTCTCTTTAGTTAATTCATTCTTAATAAACTGCAAAGCATCCTTTACGGTCATGTAATATTTTCTGCCTCCTCAGCTTTACCAACACCATGAGATTCCTTTATCATCTTTTCAATCTCTTCTTCTGTATTAAATGGAATTTCTGCATCCATAGCCGCTTTCAGTGATGTGATTGCAATTTCAATCATTGAATCGTCTGGTTCAAATGTTGTAAGTCTCTGCATTGCAAGTCCTGGTGCATTTATTGCTCTTATAATCCTCGCTTTGCTCTTTGTCGCAATACGTGTCACTTCGTATGTTATACCTGCAAGAAATGGCATAAAGAGCAACCTTGCAAATATCTTAAGTATTGGAGCTGTAAGCCCAAGTGCTGTAAGTCCCATATCCAATAGTGAAAAGAGTAATATACTTATAACCATAACAAGAAACATAAATCCTGTTCCGCATCTTGGATGAAGTGTTGAATATTTCTTAACATTTTCTACAGTAAGTTCTTCTCCATGCTCCAAGCAATGAATGCTTTTATGCTCCGCTCCATGGTATGAAAAAACCCTTTTTATATCTTTCATTCTTGTTGCAAGTAAGATATATCCAACAAAAAGTGTTATTCTAATAGCACCCTCAATTATATTTTTCACAAGAGTAAGATCTTGAATCCCCATAAGTTCAACCAAAACTTTGGGTAAAAGCATAAACAGACCTACACTAAACGCCAATGAAACTATAACCGAAATAACCATCATAAAATTCATAAGTTTGTCGCCAAACACCTTTTCAAGAAACTTTGAAAATTTCCCAGGTTCCTTGGTATCCGTGTCTGTTCCATCTTCAAGGTCAATAAACTCCGCTGATTTTGTGAGATAGTAAACACTGTCAATCATTGATTCAAACAGATTATATGCTCCTCTTAAAAAGAAAACCTTTGATATCCAGTTCTTCTTTTTAGCTTGCTTCTTTATAGTTTTTATCTGTCCGTCTGAGGTTCTGACCGCCATTGCAATTGCTTCAGGGCTTTTCATCATAACCCCTTCCATAAGGGCAGATCCCCCTACATTACAGACCTTTCCATCATGTATTCCAAATTTATTTCTCTTTGCCATTTTGAAAAATCCTTTCTAAAGTCTTGTGAGACATTTTTCATTTCAAGGCTTTGTTAGTGATTATTTTATCAGAAAAAGCAAAAATCCACAATGCATATCATTCAGATATAAACTCGGCTCCGCGCTCTTCTTTTATATCTAATTTGCTTACATGTAAAACCAAATGCTTTTTTGCATTTTTTTCTTCTATTGCAAAAGTTCCTTCAACCGCAATCCAATCATTCTCCTGAGGTTGTTCTCCTGAATAAGCAATTTCAAATCCCACCTGTCCATCATCTCCGCAGCATCCAGGAGTTCGTCTATAGATTGCACAACCTTCTCCGCCATTAAAACCTCCAGTGGTAAATAAACCTTCCATTCTGATTGTCTTATCCATATATTCTGCCGGATTCAAATAAATGTTATTGCATTGCTGAATAAAGAGTCTTTCCCTTATTTGAACCACTTCAGAACCATCCTCTGCAACACTTGAACAGCCTGTAAATGCCATACATAACAAAATTACAACCAATATAATTGATTTTTTCAAAATATTCCCTCCTATGCTATCTTTCTACGAACAACGCCTGCCGCTCCAAACAATAAAAATGCCGCCAAATTCACAACCACAACACTGGCTCCTGCCGGAGTATTTTGCCAATAAGAAATTATAATTCCTATAAAAAAACATATTACTGAAAGAACTGCTGAGCTTATAACCACACTCTTAAAGCTTCGGAAAAGCCTCATAGATGTCAGTGCCGGAAAAATTATAAGGCTTGATATGAGCATAGCTCCCATCATACGCATGCCTACCACTATAATAAGTGCCGTTAAGAATGCAATTAGCATATTGTAAACACCTGTTTTTGTACCTGTTGCCTTGGCAAAAGTTTCATCAAATGTGACCAAATAAATTTTATTATAAAAAACTATATATAAAATGAGCACTATTATTGAAACTGCCACACTTAAATATACATCGTCCTTCTTCATTGCCAGTATGCTTCCAAACATATAGTTGCAGACATCTGCTGTCATACCTTCTGTCTGAGCAATGATTATCACACCTATTGCAAGAGAGCTGCTTGAAATGAGTGCTATTGCCGCATCCCCCTTTATTTTGCTACTGGAACTTAATCGAAGGAGCAAAAATGCTGCAATGAGTACAAGCGCTATTGCTATGGCAAGAGTTCCAAATCCTACATGTGAAAGCCCATCACCTATCATTGAATATCTTTTTAAAACCAAACTCACCCCTAAAAGCGCAGCACAGAGCGCAACCAATGCACCTACAATGACTGCCCTGCTGATAAATGGTATGGATAACATTTCATTTATCATATCAAACATTTTCACCACCTCCAATCATAAAGCTTCCAATTTCAGATTTTATATAATCTTCTGTCTTCCCCCAAAAAACTTGTGATGTTCTCATATGCAATATTTTATCTGCATGCTTTACAGCACTTGAAATATCATGGGAAATCATAATTACAGTTATACCTTGTCTATTCAGTGTATCCAATAAGCTATAAAGTTCATTTGCCATCATTGGGTCAAGACCAGTCACAGGCTCATCAAGAAGCAATATTTTATCGGTTGCACAGAGCGCACGCGCCAACAGAACCCTCTGCTGTTGTCCTCCCGATAAATCTCTATAGGATTTATGAATAAAATCCTCCGCTGAAAAACGTTTTATATTCTCTTTTGCCGTCTCTCGGTCCTTCTTTGAGTAAAACGGAAGAAATTTATGTCTGTTCTGACATCCTGACAATACAACTTCAAAAACACTTGTTGGAAAATCTCTTTGTACTACTGTTTGCTGAGGTATAAAGCCTATTTCACTCTGCTTTAATCCAGTAAACTCTATATTTCCCTCTTTAGGCTTTATCAGTCCCAATATGGTTTTCATAAGTGTACTCTTTCCTGAACCGTTTTCACCAACTATACAGATATAATCCCCCTGGTTTATGTTGAAGGATATATCCTTTATAGCAAAACCTGAATCATATTTCACTGAAACGTTTTTACAAGATATAATTGTACTCATTCTTTAATTTAACCCCTTTCTAAGGCTTTCAATGTTGTCCTTCATAAGGGAAATATATGTTATACCCTTGTCAAAATCAGTTTTGCTTACATTGTGACAGGAGTTGAGCAAGAGCATTTGTGCACCTGTCTCCTCACTTATTGCAAACGCAACATTCTTATTGCTCAATTCTACATAATATACATACTCTATTCCTTCATTTTTAACAGCATTTACAAGATGTACTATTGTCTTTGCTCCAGCATCTGCTTGATCGCTACAACCAGGAAATGCTGCTTCATAGTCAAGTCCATATGCATCTACAAAATAACGAAATGGGAACTTATCAGCAACAACAATTTTATTGTGCTTTGCCGATTCAACTACTTCTGTAATCTCTCTGTCAATTTCTTTAAGTTCTTCCTTATATTTTGCCGCATTATCTTTATAATGCTCTGCATTTTCTGAATCTGTCTCGGCAATTACAGTACAAATAACATCTATAAGCTTGAGTGCATTTTTAGGAGATGTCCAGATATGTTCATCAACTGCTTCTGCCTCATGAAATTGGTCTTGGTCCTCGTCTTCGTGATGGTCTTCCGCATGCTCTTTGTGCTCATGTTCCATCCCTTCTTTTATTTCTTCATTAACTGTATTTACATGGTCCATCAAACGAATGATCTTGATTTCAGAAGTGTTAAGCGATTGTAAAATATTATCCGCCCACACCTCACTCTCTCCTCCAACATATATAAATATATCAGCATTTTGAACTTTTTTAATATCAGCTGGTGATGGGTCAAAAGAATGAATTGATGCACCTGGCTGAATGAGCATTGAAACATTAGCCCTATCTCCCGTAATTGCTTTTGCAAAATCATATTCCGGAAAAATAGTAGCAACTATATTAATTTTTTCATTATCAATTTCTGCATTAGCAACAGTACACCCCGAAAGTACAATGAGAAAAATGGATAGAAACACGCATAAAAATTTTTTCATCAAAAATAAAACCTCCAATTATTTAATTTCTTTAAATAATCAGGGTATCAAATATTTAGCCTTATCTTCTTACCAATAAGAGTATATTTATTTGCATTTTTAAAAGAAACAAGAAAATAGAGAAAATGAGAAATAAGGTAAACAATACCCTTCCCAAGTGTAAGAAATGCCAAAGCAACAGCTATATTTTTCACTAACTGCTCACAGTGATAGAGCTGCACGCAAACCATACATTTATCATCCATGCAATTGTGGTCAGAGTGAGCAACAAAAAAGCATGCTGATAAAATCAGAGTCAATCCAAAGAATAATAAAATAAACATTGCCATGTTTTTCTTTATTTTACTGCATATTTTTTCATTATACATTTGAAAAACTCCTCTCCACATTTATGTACATTTTATGGTCGCGCATTTTTTTAGTCAAGTACAATTTGCAGAACAAAAGAAAAGTTTACAATTCATATGCAAATTGAATAGAATTTTTCAGTTCAAAAGAATTTGTTCAATTGCTCTATCCATTTCATCAAAGTGTAATTCACTGTTTGATGAATACATTAAAATATAATAATCATGATTTTTCATGACCACAATAACAGTATCATCATGGTTCCCATAAAAAGATACACCTGTATATAAATCCGAATCCGCTTGTTTGGATGAAAAATAATTTGATATTGCCCTGTGCTGTTCTTCTGTAATATCCACACACTCCTCATTACCATACTCCATGGAAAACACAGCTTGCAAATATGCCATAGAAAGAAGAAATTGAGAAAGCGAATTGGCGGTGAGAAACCATTCTTCATCCCCATAATTTTCATAAACAGGAGGATTGTCTTTTTCAACATCACTTTTCTTAATGCCCCAAAGACTTGCACCTTGATTCTCAGAATAAAATACCAGATATTCTGTATCTGCATATTCTTCAAATTGTGCTGGAGGTATAAGAAAATCTTGAGTATTATTCAATTTATGATGTTTTCCAACTTCCATATAATATTCTTTAAGTACCTTGGGCATTGTGTCGTATTTTTCAATCCAATAATTGAGGTCATTTTCTGAATAACCACAATTACTCTCTATACAAAACAGTTTTTTAATTATATCTAAATACATAATAAACCCTTTCTAAAAACAAACAGATTAACTCAATGGTTAATCTGTTTGACACTCTATTATTTACTATTAATAATTTATTCCGTTTTTCAATGCTTCCATTTCTGCAGGGATAAGATCGTGTTTTTTCTCTGGTAGCACATATTTTAGTCCTGCTTCAAAACCCTCCATTGAAACTATATTTGTCTCTGCGATAAGCTTTCCTAAAAGGATTATTCCTGCAAATGACGGGATACCTGCTTCAAGCGCCATTTCTGTTACAGGAATTCGGAAAACCTTTACATCTGTTCTGGAAATTTCATTATGAACCAATGTACTATCAAGAATTATACAGCCACCTGGAGCAACATATCTCTCGAATTTTTCAAGAGAAGGTCCATTCATAACAATTAGCGCATTACATACATTTATAATGGGAGAGCCTACAGGTTCATCAGAAACTATAACATGACAATTTGATGTTCCTCCTCTCATTTCAGGTCCGTAAGAAGGAAGCCATGAAACTTGTTTATCCATAAGCATTCCAGCAGCGGCTAATATTTTCCCCATTGACTGTATTCCCTGTCCGCCAAATCCTGCGATAATTACTTCAGTAGTCATGCTTACACCTCCTTATATCTTTCACTGTAAACTCCAAGTGGATAATAAGGAATCATATTGTCCTCCATCCACTTCATCGAATCTTTAGGATTCAGTCCCCAGTTTGTAGGACATGTTGACAGAACCTCAACAAGTGAAAAACCTTTTCCCGAAAGCTGAACTTCCAGAGCTCTTTTAATAGCTTGTTTGGCTTTCTTTATATTTTGTACATTATTTGTAGCTACTCGTTCAAGATAAACCGCACCATCAAGCTGAGCCAGAAGCTCACACACTCTAATTGGGAAACCCTGTGTTTCAACATCTCTTCCATAAGGTGATGTTGTTGTAATTTGACCTGGTAATGTAGTCGGAGCCATCTGTCCTGAGGTCATGCCATAAATAGCATTATTAACAAATATTGTCGTTATTCTCTCACCTCTTGCTGCTGCGTGCACAATTTCAGCTGTACCTATAGCTGCAAGGTCACCATCACCCTGATAAGTAAATACTGCATTTTCTGGATTTACTCTCTTTATTCCTGTTGCAACCGCCGGAGCTCTTCCGTGCGGAGCCTGAACCATATCACAGTTAAAATATTCATAACTGTTATATGTACATCCAACTGAAGCAACACCAACTGTTGTACCTTCAATTCCGAGCTCATCAATAGCTTCGGCAAGCAATCTATGAACTATTCCGTGAGGGCAACCCGGACAATAGTGAAGAGGCTTATCCTTTAAAGCATGTGGTTTTTGAAAAACTATTGCCATTATTTTGCACCTCCTGCTATGATTTTCTTTATTTCGTCAAGAATTTCTCTCTGTGTAGGTATGATCCCACCCATTCTTCCGTAGAAGTGAACAGGTTTTGCGCCTTCAACTGCAAGCCGTACATCCTCTACCATTTGTCCTGCACTCATTTCAACACTTAGAAATGCATTTGCAGAATCACAGTATTTTTTAAATTCATCTGATGGAAACGGCCACAAAGTTATAGGTCTTATAAGACCTACCTTGATACCTTCTTTCTCAGCATCTTTAATAACATTTTTCACAATACGTGCAACAGAGCCATAAGCTGTTACAATAATATCTGCACCTTCACAGTTAAAAGATTCAAATCTTGTTTCCTTTTCGGAAATCACTTTGTACTTATCCTGTAGCTTTCTATTTACAGATTCAAGCACTTCTGGCTGAATGTGTATAGACGTAACCATATTGTTTGAACGTTGCATCTTTGTACCTGTGGTTGCCCATGGTTTTTCAATATCTTCAATATCTTCTTTGTCTTTAAATTCAACAGGCTCCATCATCTGCCCAAGGTTTCCGTCCCCCATTATCACAGTAGGTATCCTGTATCTGTCAGCTATATTAAAGGCTTCCACAGTAAGTTCATATAATTCCTGTACACTTGAAGGTGCTAGAACCACGAGCTTATAGTCACCATGTCCGCCGCCCTTTACCATCTGAAAATAATCACATTGCGCAGGTAAAATACCACCCAGACCCGGTCCGCATCTTACAATGTCTGCCATTACCATAGGGAGTTCGGCACATGCGGAATAGGATATACCCTCCTGTTTAAGGCTCATTCCAGGACTTGATGAACTTGTCATAGTTCGTGCCCCTGCACTTGCTGCTCCATATACCATATTTATAGCAGCAACTTCACTCTCTGCTTGAACAAATGTTCCGCCATTTAACGGCATCTTCTTTGCCATATAGTGAGCTATCTCAGTCTGCGGAGTTATAGGATATCCAAAATAAAAACGGCATCCTGCTCTCATAGCAGCTTCTGCGATTGCTTCATTTCCTTTCATTAATACTCTTTTGCCCATTTAACAATCCTCCAAAAATTTTAATACCGTAATTTGCTATTTTTCAACAGTTATAACACAATCCGGACATGTTGTAGCACAAAAAGCACAACCGATACATTTTTCCATTTCTGTGACTCCTGCCGGATGAAAACCTTTCACATTAATTACATCATTTCTCATGAAAACAATCTTTTTAGGGCAAACATCAACACAGAGTTTACACCCCTTACACCTGTCTTCATTGAATATAACTTTTGCCATAGATAATCTCCTCTCATATCAACTTATCGAATTATTATATAAAAAAAGTGTATTAAATGCAATATTAAACAACAATTTTTTTAATTTACGATACACTTTAAAGGCTGTCCAATTTGGACAGCCCTAAATATTTTCAAATTTGTTTTAAGGATTAGTTTCTTTAGGAAGTGGTGCTGCCTTTATAACCTCATCAAACTTTTCAACTGTACTGTCAGCTACCCATTTATCTACAAGCTCTGTTATTCTTTTAGACATTGCTTCCTCTTTTAAAATCTTACTGATATTCTCTTTTACCTCATCATAAGGAATTTCTCCTGCTTTTACATCAGATTCATATTTTATGAAGTGTGCACCAAATGAAGTATAAACTGGTTTTGAAATTTCTCCCACCTTTGTCAATGCCATACTGCCTACAGTAAAATCTTCATCATAGCTGGTGGTTTTGGCAGAAACCATATAACCATCGGATTTATAAGGCTCATTAGCCATTCCTGGATCTTCCCCGAATTCATCAATCAATGCATTGAAATCTTCACCTGCATTGATTTTAGCAGTTATATCATTAACTTTATCTGCAATAGTAGCTTTTGCCTCAATTACAGCATCATCATATGCTTTTTTGGATGCCTCGTAATCAGACTTTGCGGTATCATAATCTGTTTGAGCTTCTACTTTTTTTGTTTCATCAGTTTCAGAATCCAGTGCAGTTTTAGCCTCATCCATGTAGTATTTATCATCATCCATTGCTGAATATAATTCAGATAATTTTGTGCCAGTTTCAGTTGGATACATAATTAATATATGCTTTACAAATCTTTCTCCCTCAGGAACATAGACAATAGTATTGAAATCATAATCTATACCGCCTTGTAATCTGTAATCAATATTAGTATTATACATCTCTTCATATTTTGTAATATCTTTAAAGGATTCCTTTTGTTCTGTCATTAAACGGTCATACTCTTCCTGTATAGCCGCTTCTTCAATGGTTATATCTTTTGTAACCTCTTCTAAAAGTTTGGTTATTACAAAATTATCCAAAAGATAATTTTTATATTTTGCCATTGTATCATCGCCTTCATATTTTGTTAGAGTATATTTTAAATTTTCTTCAAAATATTTCAGCATTCTTTCATTTGCAGCAGCAGAATAATCTTTTGTTTCAATAAGCGTTTCAAGAATCCCATTTTCAAGATCTTCATTTTTCAATATGTTTGTAAAATATTGTTTATGATATTCTATGTTTCCATTATAAAATTCTTCAAACTCAGCAGTTGCCTCTTCATCAAGATTATATAATCCAAGTTTAATTGCCTCTGCTTTCGCAGCTTTTTGTTTAATAATAGTATCCAATATTTGTATTCGGTATTCTGTGAGATTAGCTTCACCTAAATACTCTATATATGCTTCAGCATCTGGTCCATATTGACTTCTTATTCTTTCGATAAGAAGCTCATCAAGTTCACCTCTAGTAATCTCTGTTCCATTGATGGTTGCGGCAACAGACATTGCAAATTTTTCCTCTTCAGTATATACAATTTCAGGTTCCGGATCTGGCTCTGTTCTGTTGCACCCTGCAAAGCAAATCATAAGCACAAGGCATAATGCTATTGCAGATATCACTTTTTTATTCATTGGTTTTCTCCGTTTCTTTTTTATTTATATCAGGATTCAGAAGGTTTTACTGTGGTTATCACAGATATTATTGCCTCTTCAAATTCCTGAATTTCGCTTGAATTCATCCATTCCTTAACCTGCTGTGCAAACTTTGCATTCTTCTTTGGTTGCAAAAGAGAATCCTCTATTGAAACTTTTACATCAGTATAAGGTTTTTCAACTGAGTCTACAACTGAAATCAATTTTATAACATGAGCACCTGCTGGAGTATAGAAAATATTGCTATACTCATCTGTTTCCTTAATACTCATACCCGCATTTATAAACTCATAATATAAATTTGAGGTTTTATTTGAGATTAAATATCCCTCTGTTTTGGCTGGTTCAGTATTCATTCCCTCATCTTCATTATACTCATCAATTAACTTGTTGAAATCCTCTCCTGATTGTACCTTTGAAAAAATGGTGTTTATTTTTTCATTTATTGCAGGTTTAGAGAGTTCAAGTGCATCCGAATATGATTTGTTCGAAAGGTCAAAAGCTTCCTTTGCTTGGTCATAATTAGTTTGAGCTGTTTGCTTTGATTTATCATCATTTGCTTTATTCAAAGCATCCTCTGCTTCATGAAAACGTGTTCTGTCACTGTTCATTCTGCTGTAAAGTGTGTTTAAACTTTTAACATCATTTTCAGGAAACATTGTAACTATATGTTTTACATATCTTAATCCTTTAGGAATATATACAATAGTAGATTTCTTACTTGAAACATACATTTCTTCATATTTTGTAATATCTGTGTTAAAACTTGTCTTTTGCTGAGTCATAAGCTTATCATATTCATCTTTTACTTCCTTTTCTTCAACAGTAATGTCATAAGTAAAATGCCTCATCAATTTTACAGTAACGACAAAATCATCAGTAACATAAGCTTTGAATTTTTCAATCAAATCAGACCCGTCAAATCCACCTATTGTATATTTAAAATTTTCTTCTAAATACTTCTTAAGTTCTTCTCTTGCATCAGCCGAATAATCTTTTGCTTCTATAACTTCCTCAAATACCCCACTGTCAGCATCCTTTTTCTTTAATTCCGCAGTAAAAACTTTATCATATTCCAAAAGTTTGCTATCTATAATACCATTTACTTCGGTCTGCTCCTCGGTAGTTAAATCATACATTCCAAGTTCTTCCGCTTTCTGTCTTGCAACCTCTTGTTGAACAATTATATCAAGAGTATTGTGTCTGTATTCAATGATTTTTTCCTCTCCCATATCAGCAAGAAATTGGTTCGCATAAGAACCAAGCTGAGAATAGAAGTCTTTCATCATAAGCTCTTCTACCTGTCCTCTATTAATCTCAGTTCCGTTTACTTTCGCAACAATAGCGTCAAGAGATGCCTTGCTACTGTCACAAGAGATCATTGAAATTGATATTGCTAATATAATTAAACCACAAAAAATTCTCTTTATATTTTTCATTAATTATAGAATCCTTTTTCAATACATAATTTTGCACGCTGAGCCGTTTTTTCGTCAGAATTAAGCTCTCCCTCAAGAAAACCAGGGTGTGTTTTTATAAAATTTTTCATTGCGCCGTCCGGATTTTCCAGATACTCATTAACCATAGCATATTGAGCCTTATTTATGCAACCAAGTTCTAAAGCTTTAACAAAAAGTTTATAATCTATACCACAAAGTGCATGAGATTTAACATTGAGTTTTTCAAGAAGCTCTTTTCCTCCTTGGTTTCTGTCAATTACCACAAGGCTGTGGGAAATTTCTGCTCCTAAATACTTTATTGCTGGCACCCATGCCCTTTCATAGCTTGAAGCCTCGGTAATTAAATCTGCAATGTGTAAAACCTTACTGCCAGAAACATTTTTCAAAGCATTCTCATCACAAAGTTCACCACCTTGGCATACAGCCATTGATAAGTCCTTAAAGATGGTTATATGTTTAATTTTCAAAAGTTCTGCCACCGGCATTGAAAAGAACCAGTCCCTTCTCTCTCCTCCTGAAATGTAAGAAATCTCACGCATGTCAATGTTATCTTTAATATATGAAACCATGTCGTTTATTAGTGAATGAAAGATTGCGTCATTTTCATAATTACTCATAATTTCCTTAAAGAGGGTTTGGTGAAGGGTCTTACTGTCAGATTTTCCATCATCTATAATTTTCAAAAGATTGGTTGCTTTTTCCTCACTTCCATATAAAAAATGTGTATTAATGTAGAATGGTCCAAGCTTTCCTGATGTATACCAGAAAGGCTTATCCTCAGGAGAAATTCTCAGTGCCTTTGTCTCAAACAATCCTTCAACAAGTCTATTGTACATATTAACCTCCATAAATAAAAATTAATTAAATTCTAGTTTTCCCACAATTTCTTTTAAAGAGCTGTGTTCTTTTTCAATAAGATATCTTTCAATACCTTCTTCTATTTTTACAGATACTGCAGGGTCTACAAGATTTGCTGTTCCTACCATTATTGCTGATGCTCCTGCAAGAAAGAATTCTATTGCATCCTCACCTGTCGATATTCCACCCATTCCTATTATCGGAATTTTCACAGCACGGTAAACATCACTCACCATTCTCACCGCAATTGGTTTTACACATGGTCCTGAAAGCCCTCCAGTATTGTTCGCCAAAATTGGTCTTCTTGTATGAATGTCAATTGCCATTCCCAAAAGTGTATTAATTAAGGATACACAATCTGCACCGCCTGCTTCTGCTGCTTTTGCTGTGTCTGCAATGCTCGTTACATTTGGAGTAAGTTTAACTATCAAAGTTTTGCTGTACCGTCTTCTCATTTCTTTTGTAAGCTGTTCAATCAGTTCGCAGGAAACTCCAAAGGAAACTCCACCTTCTTTTACATTGGGGCAAGAAACATTAACCTCAAGTGCACTTACTTCTGGAACCTCATTTAGAATTTCTGCCATTTGGCAGTATTCTTCTATTGTATTTCCTGCAGCATTTGCGATTATTGCTGTATCATACTCCTTGAGCCATGATACTTCATCATTTATAAAAGACTCCACACCAGGATTTTGAAGCCCCACACTGTTTAAAATCCCGCCTGGTGTTTCGGCTATCCTTGGTGATGCATTTCCTTGTCTGGGTTTTAAAGTCAATCCCTTAACTGATATTCCCCCCAACCTATTTAAATCCATATATGGCAGGAATTGTCCTCCAAAACCAAAGGTTCCAGACGCCATTATAACAGGATTCTTCATTTTAAGTCCCGCAATATTTACACTCATATCCGGTTTATTTATAATATCAGTCATCAAAAATCACCTCCGAAGCGTTAAATACCGGTCCGTTAAAGCACACATGACTGTGCTCCCATTCATCACCGTGTTTTGTTTTACATGCACATACAAGACACGCTCCTATTCCGCACCCCATACGCTCCTCCATGGAAACCTCACAGTCAATACCATGTTTTTGAGCAATGCCAACTATCCTTTTAATCATTGGCAATGGTCCGCAGGTATAAATCATATCTATTTTGCCTGCCTCAATTTCCTTTTCAAGTAAATCGGTAGTGAATCCCTTTATACCATAACTTCCATCATCAGTTGCAATGAGAAGTTTTTCACTTTGCGAAGAAAAGTCCTCTTCCATAACCACAAGATTCTTATTTCTGAATCCCAATATTGTAATTCGTTCAGTACAGAGCCCTTTAAGCTGTTTTAAAAGCTCATAGAGAGGAAAAACTCCGATACCTCCGCCTACGACAGCAATTCGCTTATTATTTTTCAAAGAAAAAGTTCCCCATCCCAGAGGCGCAATCATATCGACAAAATCTCCTGCTTTCTTTTGAGCAAGAAGTTTTGTACCCTTTCCTTTTACTTGAAAAATGATTGTGACTGTTTTTTCCTCTTTGTCAATTTCACATATGCTTATCGGTCTGCGCAGATAGGCATCAATTCCATCTGAACATTTTACATTTACAAATTGGCCTGCCTGAGCATTTTGAGTTGTGTATTCAGAGATAATTTTCATTTTGAAAATTCCATCTGCAATTTCCTCCATGCTCTTTATCTGTTCATTTAAGATTTTAGGCATAAGATTTCTCCTTTTTACCAGATTCACATTATTTTATTGCGCTATTCAAATCATCTCTCATGCGCAGAGCCTCTGCTCTTGCCGCTTCTGCATATGAATCGGCATTATATGTGTCTTTCCATCTATCTGATTTATAAGCACATATAACACTTCTTGACGCATTTACTATAGCGCCAAGACCGTCTTTATTGAAGTTTGCCGCGGCATCTTTTGCCGTTCCTCCTTGTGCCCCGTAACCTGGAACTAATATATATGCTTTGCTCATTATATTTCTTAGTTTTTCTGCCTGTTCAGGATATGTTGCACCCACAACAGCACCAACACTGCTGTAACCATATTCACCAACAATGTCACTGCCCCATTCATCAACAAGACCTGCTACTGTTTCATATATTGTTTTTTCGCCATTTACCAATAAATCCTGTAATTGACCAGAAGATTTATTGGAGGTTTTTACAAGTACAAATATTCCTTTGCCTTCTTCCTTACAATCTTTCAAAAACGGATTTATTCCGTCCTCTCCAAGATATGGATTTACTGTGAGTGCGTCTGCTCCAAATGCTGTTTCAANTATATCGTTTTCTATTTTGGTCTTTCCCAAAAATGCATTTGAATACGCTTCCGAGGTAGTTCCTATGTCATTTCTCTTTCCATCAGCGATTATTATAAGTCCTTTATCTTGTGCATAAACACATGTATCATAAAAAGCTTTCATTCCTGCTGTACCATACATTTCATAGTATGCAAGCTGAGGCTTCACTGCAGGCACGATATCATATACTGCATCAATAAGCCCCTTGTTAAACTGTGTTATAGCCGCCGCACAGCCTTCTAAGGTTCTTCCATACTCTTTAAAATTTTCTTTTATGATTTCAGGAGGAATAAAATCCATTTTAGGGTCAAGTCCTACAACTGTAGGATTGTCCTTTGCCTTAATTCCATCAATCAACCTGTCAATAAATATTTTTCCCATAATAATCCTTTCTGATAATCAAATATTTACATTAAAATCCCGTTTCTTACAATAACTTGTCCATTAACTACAGTGTATTTTACTGCACCCTTTACTTTATAACCATCATATGGAGAATTCTTGCTCTTCGATTCAAATTCACTTATGTCAACTGTATATTCTTCATTTGGATCAAAAATGGTTATATCACATGGTTTCCCTTGTTCTATACTTCCTTTAGCAAGCCCCAGCATTTTTGCCGGATTTACAGTGAACTTCTCAATAATTTGTTTTATTGTCATCTGCCCGCTGTGATGCAGATATGTCAGCGCAAGCGGCAGTGCTGTTTCAAAGCCTACCATACCATTTGCCGCATAGCCAAATTCAACCTTTTTCTCATCTTCATGATGAGGCGCATGGTCTGTAACTATCATATCAATTGTTCCGTCTTTAAGGCCTTCTATAATTGCCTCAACATCCTCAGGTCTTCTCAGCGGAGGATTCACCTTTGCAAGTGTATTAAATTCAAGACAGGCATCATCTGTGAGTGAAAAATAGTGAGGACATGTTTCACAGGTGACTTTGGCTCCTCTTTTCTTTGCGTCTCTTATAAGCTGAACCCCAAGTTTTGTGCTTACATGGGCTATATGAATTGGTACTCCCGTATATTCAGATAATATTATGTCTCTTATAAGCATTGTCTCTTCAGCCGCTGAGGGTATTCCCTTAAGCCCCATGATTGTTGAGTTATACCCCTCATTCATAACACCACCTTCTACAAGTGCCATATCTTCACAATGGGATATTACTGTAAGGTCAAACATTGAGGAATACATCAGNGCTTTCTTCATAAGTCCCGAAGAATTCACAGGGTTGCCGTCATCTGATATGGCAACTGCTCCGGCAAATTTCAATTCACCTATTTCGGAAAGCTGTTCTCCCTTTAAACCCTTTGAAATTGCACCTATTGGAAATACATTTACTACTCCGTCTTTTTCTGCTCTGCTCTTTATAAACTCAACTACAGATTCATTATCAATTACTGGTTTTGTATTAGGCATACATGCTATTGATGTAAAACCTCCCATTGCCGCACTTCTTGTACCTGTTTCTATATCCTCTTTATATTCAAATCCAGGCTCTCTAAGATGGCAATGTGCATCTATAAGCCCTGGAACAACATACATTCCCGAAGCATCTATTATTTCGGCATTNTGTACTTCTGTTTCACCATCCTTAAAAATGGATTTGACAATTCCGTCTTCTATTAGAATATTTTTCACTTCATCAATGCCTGTTTTTATATCAATAACATGACCGTTTTTTATAATGATACGCATTATTTATTTTCCTCCCTTGTAAGCAGATAGAGAATTGCCATTCTTATTGCAACACCATTCATAACCTGTTCGTTAATTACGGATTTATCAGAGTCAACTACTGTTGAGGTAAATTCAACACCTCTGTTTACAGGACCTGGGTGCATAACCAAATGGTCATTGTTTGCAAGAGTAAGTCTTTTGGTATCCACTCCAAAGAACCTTGAATACTCTCTTGCTGAGGGAAAAAGTCCGTTCTTCTGTCTTTCAAGCTGAATTCTCAGACCCATTACAACATCTGCGTCTATAAGTGCTTCCTGAACAGTATTGAATACTTTTACTCCTGTCCGTCCTATTTCAGGGGGCATTATTGTTGTCGGTCCTGCTAAAGTAACTTCGGCACCCATTTTTGTAAGTCCCCATATATTACTTCTGGCAACTCTGCTATGATAGATATCTCCTATTATAGAAATTTTCAAATTTTCAAGCTTTCCGAAACGCTCCTGCATTGTGAACATATCAAGAAGTGCCTGCGTAGGGTGCTCGTTCATTCCATCACCCGCATTTATAACAGCNGCATCTATATGCTTTGCAAGCATATGTGGTGCCCCTGACATATTATGTCGNATTATGATAACATCTGTTCCCATCATATCAATGGTTTTTCCAGTATCTAGCAGTGTTTCTCCCTTTGATACACTGCTTCCTGAGGCTGAAATATTTGCCGCAACAGCGCCAAGGTATTTGGACGCCAGTTCAAAGGAGAGTCTTGTTCTTGTGCTATTCTCGTAAAACAATGTTATTATCGACTTTCCTCTTAAGTGCGGAGCACTTTTTGTTTTGGAAGTTAAGATAAGTTTCATTGTCTTTGCTGTATCCAGTATAAGTTCTATTTCCTCTTTTGTAATGTTCTGCAGTCCCAACAGATTTCTTGATTTTAACATTGACATTCTGTCCCTCCCGTATTTATAAGGTATTTATCCTTTAAGCTCAGCTATATCTTCTCCGTCAAGCTCTTTAAACTTTACATCAACTATTTCATCTGCCGATGTTGGTACATTCTTCCCTACATAATCGGGTTTAATTGGCAATTCCCTATGCCCTCTGTCAACCATTACTGCAAGCTGTATTGCTTTGGGTCTTGCAATGTCAAAAACGGCATCTATTGCAGCTCTGCATGTTCTTCCTGAGAAGATAACATCATCTGTCAATACCACCGTTTTATCCTGTATTATAAAATTTATATATGTTCCGTTTATAACCGGATGCTCATTCAAAAGACTTAAATCGTCTCTGTAAAAGGTTATGTCGAGAACTCCAACCTCTGGTTTTACATTTTCAACTTCAAAAATCTTTTCTGCAAGTCTCTGCGCAAATGGAACTCCTCTTCTTTGAATTCCGATTATCACAAGATTTTCAACACCTTTGTTTCTCTCTATTATTTCATGGGCAAGGCGTGAAATTGTACGGGAAATAGCCTGTTCATCAAGGAGAACGGCTTTCCTGTTCTTCATATCATTTTCCATATTGTACCTCCCGAATTTATAATTTAAATATAAAAAATGCTCCCTGCCGCAAGCAGAAAGCATAATAAATTCATCATTTATGAGAACGCACTCTGTTTACCTTCAAGTCTCACGGGACTCTGTTAAAGGTCAATTTACTACGGAATAGTTTACCATTTGAAAAATGTATTGTCAATTAATAGACTGTTCTTTCGATATATTTGTTTTTTTACTATTTACAAATACTAATAACATAGAACACATTAACAATATAAACAATCCAATAGGCAAGCAATACGCACCAATCAAAGTTATTGTTTCTAATTCTGGAGTTGCATTTAAATCAATCAAGTCTATCTTCTTAAATGAAGTAATGGCATAATAAGGTTCTCCATTTTCGTACTCTGGTGAGGTTTCAATACCTTTAATTTTCATTTTCCAACTGCCTGGCAACGGGTCAGAAACTGTAACAGTTGCTGGAATTGTTGTGTTATTTATCACTGCTCCCGGATAATTTTCGTCAATAGTACGACCTGTGGGATCTGTAATAATCAAATCCAGAATTGAACCTGGCCAGTAGAGTATACAATTCAAGTCACCAATATCATCAGGCACAGTAAAAGATTTTGCATTTGTCGTTTCGCCCTCAGCAATTAGACCTTGTTCATCTGTTAGCACTTTTGCTTCTGATGCCTGTTGTGCATACATAAAACTGCCGATTATTCCAACAATATTGGTGGTATCTGCATATTGGTATTCACCATTTGTTTCAGTTGCAACTTGCATTAATATATCTTCTTCGATTTCGCTCCTATTTTTGCCAAATCCGATTGTGAAAACTCGAATATTTTTTGCCTTAGCATCTTCAGCCTGCTTCAGTATTTCAGCATGATTACTGTCTATCCCATCAGTCATTAGAATAATAACTTTGTTTTTGGCCGTGACATTGTCGAGCTGTTCAATACCTAATTCTAATCCAGAAGCAATATTGGTTCCGCCTCCTTCATTCATCATCTGTATACAATCATCTACAAATGAATAGTTATTACTTGGTGTCGTCAATGCTGTCGCACCACTTGCAAATTGTACCACACCTATACCATAACTTCCTGGATATTGTTTGCTCCAATCTCTTACCATACCAGTTACAACTGAACCTGCTTGTTTTGATGCTTCCAACTTTGTTTCTCCTGTTTCAGTTCTATCATTCATTGAACCTGATACATCACATACCAATGTAATAATCGAACCAGAATTATCTTTTGCACTCTTTGGCGCGTTCGAATCATAATTTAAATAAGGACATTCAGAAAATCCAAATTCTGGATTGTGTGTAGTTCCGCCAAAAGTCAAGTAAAAATCAAAAAGGCGCCAGCGGTGACTATAGATTTCTTCTTCAAGTACACGTCCAAAACCTATCGCATCAACAGCCGCATTGACACCAATTTTAAGATTTATATCACCATCAACACACAAATAACAATCATGGAAAGTTCCAGAATGTGATTTGTTTTTTTCCGTTTCCAATAACTCAGCTTCGAATGATGTTGCCGCTGTTATTTCAATACCAACTTCTGGTTCAATACTAGCCGCCATTAATCCCAAGTAGGACAATCCAATCCCAATCCCCGCACCACCATAAATGGTTGCGTCTGCCGCTCCTTTAACCGTAACATCACTTGCATTTAAATTAATAGGTGAAAACTGTTTGTTTTCATATTTTATGCCAAAAACATTATTTTGTGTGTAAACTGCTTCTATGCTAATTTTACCTTCTGCTGTTATTTTCAGGTACCATGTCACAGTAGCGTGTAACCCTGGTGCAGTCGGAATAGGAAATTTAGATGTGAAAAGTTTCTCCCTATATTCATCACACTTTTTCTTTGTCATATTTTTATAATTTGCATACTTTTGTTTTAACTGCCCATCTTGAACACGGTATACAGAAGCCATATCCAAAATATCATTGTCATATGTTACTTCCAATTTTAGAGTGGAAACCATTTTATTATCCAGAGACACTTCAAAATAATCAACACCAGTTGGGAGATTAAACCATCCCTCACGTAGATCTATGTCTGCTTTCAATGTTGGCACAAGCTTTACTGCACCAGTTACTTTAACATTATCACTTAATTTTATTTCCCCAACATCTAATATTATAGGATCAAGAGTGAGTCGTCCGTTTGCTAACGGCATAATTACTTTTGATGAATCTACATTATCAAGATTTGAAAAACTGTTTGACATCGACAAATTGGTTATTTTCAGATCAGATGTCTCACTATAGTTGTTTGAAAGACCTAAAAAATCAATTTCATTTGCTGAAATAGATTTTACACCCGGACCATATTCAATAATCATATCTTTTGTAATTGGCACAATTTGAGCAACATCCATTTCTTTGACAATTTCCTCAAAGCCAACTGGTGCAACTGTAATTGTTGCTTGATTTTCAACAATTTCAATGGAGGAAACCTTACCAGCTAATCCAGAAGGTATAGCATCAGAAGGTTGTACAGCAAATTTATCATTAACCTGTAATCCACGAATATTTTCATCAATATAATCAAATGTATATTGATTAGCTGTGTTTGTAGATTTGATAACATTAGAGTACCATGTTACATTAATATTTTTCACGTCATCATTTAACACAATTTCGTTTTTAGATTCACGAAGTATTTCTGGATTGAACGCCGAATCATCATATATTTCTACAGTGGGTGTTTCCTCATTGTTATTTGAATTTGGTTGATTTTCTTCTTTAGGTATATTGATTTCGGAAGGTTTTTCATTCAGGTTTTGCGCAAATGTATACCCTCCAAATCCTGAAGTTAAAATCCCCAATATAAGTAAAATGGAAAGTGTAATATTAGTCCATTTTTTCCAACTGTGCTTCTTAGGATTTGCACCAATATTTTTATTATTCATTTTCGTTCACCTTTCCTTCTTTTCTTTTGAGTTTAGAAATAAGAATCCACATAAAAACAATAAGTAACACAATAATTCCCGCCCCAATATATAAGAAAAGCGGCGAGATTCCTTTTATATCTTCCACCAAGACTCCAACAGCTCTTGAATAAATAAATTTAAACTGTGAAACAAATCTATATGCCAAATGAGGTAGTATGCAAGATAAGCCCAATGCCAAAAATGTAAAAATGGCAGCTATACAGCGTAATCCTTTTTCTCCTTTGCGTATGATTGCCGCAATTGCTGAAAATAGCCAAAAGATAGCCGCGGCAAAGATAGAAATAAAGACTGTTACACCCATAACAATTGACAAAACAGATGGGTTATAACGCGCTGTTCCTGATACAAGACTGTCGATAACATGAAACAGTGAAAATTTGCTATTATTAAAAGTCTCCATACCTGTTGTCTCAATTGTTATTGAGTTTGGAAAGAAAACAATGAAGACCATAAATGCCGCAAGAACAATACAAACAAATGATTTTAAAAGGCAACGCTTTAATTCTCCATAGTCTCTTTTGGATTTTGGTAATGTAGTTTTTTTAGGAACATGAAATTCTTGTGCTGAGGTTTCAGAGACTTTTTCCCCACAGTGCATACAAAACTTCTCATTCGGTTTAATTTCAAAACTGCATTTGGTACATCTCATATATAAACCTCCAAATAAATTCTTTTCTTTTTAAGACAAAAATACAGGAGATGTTACAAAACTCGAAACATCTGAATCTATTATCTTTGATAATTTGCCATTTAAATAGCTGTTGCTTAAATTTTCTTACCCGAAGTTTGAATACCTAATTGACCACATCAAGCTATATTTTATTACCACAATTTGTACAAAAAGTAGCCTCTGGAGATAAATTTACTCCGCAATTATGACACTGTTTGGACGCTAAAGCCTGAGCCACTTGTGGTGTATCAGTTTGAGTGGAATTATTATATCCGCAAGAAGGACAAAATCCAGCCTCATATGGCATTTCTCTGCTACATTTCAAACATTTTTTTATGCCTTTTAATTTCTTCAGTTCCTCGCTTAGTTCAAAAATCTTATTTTGCAATTCTTTAATCCGCGTTATTATCGGGGCAATTTCGGGGATAGAATATTTTTCACTCAAATTGAAGTAATCCTTTCCCAATTGAGTAAACAGTTGCTGAATAGTACGCTCATTCTCCGATATTTGAGAATTGATTGCCACTGTCCCTGCAAGATTTTGAGTTTTTTTCTTTATTGACTCCAACACAACAGTTTTCTCCTTTTCTAATAACAATTTCTGCCAAAATGTCCATATTTGAACATATTTATATTTAACATTATATTGGACACTCTTTGTACTTGCAAGCAATTTTCATAAAAAAAACAAAAAAACGTCAAAAGAATTAATCCTACATATGACCTTCGATACAGTTAAATTTCTTTAATGTCCATAAAAACTTGTAAGTTTGTACGCATTTTCCGTCCCCCAATTTTCATCTAAAAGTGAAATCAAATCTCCTTTGCCCATCAGAACACTTAATAAATTATTTTTCAAATCTATATCTTTAAGCGCATTTACAAAATAAATATCAGACATCATTCCATATTGACTAAATTTATATTTGGAATTTATCTTTTCAATTACAATTCTGCGAAAGGTTCAAAATTTCTTTGGGAACAATTGAACTGTATTTTACAAGTATTCCGACTAATGATGAATTTGTATTGGGATTATAATGTTCAATCAACTCTTTTCGATTTTGAGGTATAAACGCTTTGGACTCTTTATGCTCCCACCATGGCGCATGAGGGTAATCATTGACTGCTGGAACAGTAAGATTGTTCCATTCACCTGTTAACGCATTATAATTTTTAATAAGGTAAGAAATAAGCTTCTGTATTATTGGGTTTCAACGCAAAAATGTATCGGCAAGCACTTTCTGTATGCTTTACACATGAAAAAGGATATTCAAAGTCATAATCAAGCTTACCAAAACCACCATCTTCATTTTGATATTTTGACAAGATGTTAATTACTTCTTTAAGGGGCTTGTTTTCAAAAAAGTGTTCAAACATGGCTCTATCAATATCATTTGCTTGATTTTTCAAAAAATATGCTGCCCTATTGAATTGTTCTTTTGTTAATTTATTCATATTTTCATCTCGCATTAATTCATAAATTTTATACACTGTACGTGCTCAGGATTTTTATCTAACAAAAATCTCCTGTATAGTTTCCATATTTATCATTTAAACAGAAACTTTGTCTGAAAATAATTTGCCAAAACATTACCTCCAAAAAATCTTTTTTTGACTTCATAACTTTGAAAAGCATCCTTAATAAGGTTAAACACACCTGTGTTGATGATGCCAATATATTCCCTGCCATGTTATTCACCATTGACATAAGTGAGGTACCTAGAAACATTGCACTATTGTGAAGATATGCTTCAGTTTGCAATCTGTTTTCCGTTTCACACAGTTGCTTTTTGCGTTTTTCAAGTTCAGTTCTCTTTTCCCTGTTAGCTTAATGAAAATATCATTCTACTTCAATACTTCTAATTTTTCTTTACGCAACTTTGTGATAATATCATCACTCATAATTTTAATAGCATTTTCTGGATACCCAATTTCATCATAATATATTGTATATACCTCCTTTCCTTCAAGCATAAAGAGAAGCTTATATTTGTCTATTCTTTCACCAATTTTGCTAGATACACTTTGACTTTTTCTAATAAATTTATCAATAACCTTATTCCTAGTCACAGACCATCGTTCATCAAAATGCTCTATTATCAGTGTGTCATATTCCTTTGGAAACTCTGGTTTGAATTTATGACAATCAGGTTCTACAAAATAGTATTTATTTTTATATGCAAACATTTCCCCATCCAGAACTGCTTGTTCGCATTCTCGCTTTATAAACTCACCATTATGAAATTTCTTATCCTGACTGTTGTTCTTTTTCAACGTAAAGGCAAGCTCCAACGGGTCTATCCCACACCACCTACTTCTGTACCCAAAATCCCAGTTCATGTACATTCCTTCGGCAGATGCCGTACAACCTCCTCCGTGAAGATAATAGTGAACTCCTTTTACTTCAAATTCTCGTTTCCACTTTTCTATAACGTATTCAAGAAACTCTCGTTTTGTTTTCAAGTCAAGATTTTCTGCGACATTAATTCCGCGTAATAAATTGTTGCACAAGTCTTCAACGTCTTTTACATATTCTTCCATAACTGATTTTAACCTAGCATCCATTAATTGTACTCGCTCCTAATTTTCAACACTACGTTCTCTAGCACCTGTTTTTGAGGTGTTTGCTTGTTGAGCCTGATTAGCAATAGCATCCTGTGCAAGCTGTCAGTATTAACATTTATTGAATTAACTATCTGACTATGCTCTCTATAAGTCTTATCATCACCCTGAAACATTATCTCTTTTGCCGGATTATATCCCGTTCCAGCCTCTGCCATATTGCTCACTGAAAAAACAGTTCCGACTGCTCCTGATGCCATTAATCCGCTTGTTGCCCATGTTCCAGCTGATGTTCCAAACACCTGTGTTGACGATGCCAATGTATTCCCTGCCATATTATTCACCGTAGCGGGACCTGCTAATGGTGCCAAGCCCATTGACATAAGTGAAGTACCTAGAAACATTGCACTATTGTGAAGATATGCTTCAGTTTGCAATCTGTTTTTCGATTCACACACAGTTGCTTTTTACGTTTTTCAAGTTCAGTCTGTTGCTTTAGAAGAGCTTTCGCTCATTCATTTATCTGCTGTTTTGGTTCCGCCTAAAAAATAATGATGTACTTTATCCAAAAATGTTACTGTAATATTAATTTTTTAATTTCAAATATTGAAACTTCTTTTTTGATTATCTGTCATTCTCCATATTAAATACTCGTTAAGAATATCTAAATTTTTATTAATTGATTCTTCCGTAAATGAAAAAGGTAAATTTTCCATATTATCAATTAATAAAGAAAGACCAATTGTTCTCTTGCCAATACCAACATATGTGCTAAACATGCCTCCTTTAGGAATATCAGCTAAACTAAAACTAACAAAGAAACTTTGATAAACAATACATTCAATATAAAAATCTTCTTCATTATCATTGGGCATTACATAGAAAGCTGTTACATTTTTGTTAAAATAAGTTTCAACTAATGTAATTACAAACTTGATATTTATCATTCTATCATTTGAAAGCATACCAACAATCTCCTTGACTAATAATTTTATAACCATTGCTTGTTATATAGCCCATTTCCATTTTATAAAAACCAGAATATCCTCTAATGGGTTATGTGAAAGTATAAAATTTTTCTCTTGTGAGATTTGAGTATACAAAAAATTTTGTTTATTTTCCACATTTCCGATTCATTTCTATCGAACATTTAGTTGCTCCTGTACCATTAACTCTTGCCAAAACATAAAAACTTTTTATTTATCAATAATTTCATATTCTTGCGCTAATTTCTTTAGTTCATAATTATCAAATGCAATAACTTCTAAAGCGCTGTCGCCTAAAAGAAGAAAATAATGATGTGCTTTATCTAAAAATGTTGCTGTCAAACTATTCTTTAAACTTTTTATCCAAGGGAGAATTGATTTGAAAATCATTATACATGCTTATCATTTCACTATACCTTTTTTCCATCGTTCTTCATCTTCCTCATATCTTTTTATTAATTTCAATTCCTCCTGTGTAGGTCCACTTTCTTCTTTTATTAAATTTCCACACTCGTCCCACTCTTTACATAAAGTAAGAAAACGATATTTTCTATTTGCATACATCTTTATTTTTCCATTTTCAAACCATTCTATTTCTTTTCCATGCAATATTCCTTTAAACATATCCATATATTTTTTCACACCACCATCTTCATGAAAATAAACAGTTGGTCCATTAAGAACCCCATCTTTATAATAACTATAATATGCAATATTTCCATTTTTTTGTTTTTCATATACAATTCCTGTTATTGATTTCCCTCCAATTTCTTCAGGTGCATCAAAAACATCTTGTCCCCATTCTCCGGAATAACAGACATCACCCACAAATTCAATTCCATTTTCCAAAATTTCACTTATTTCCATAATTTTATATTCATCCATTTTGTATTTTTACTCCGATATTACATTAAAATCGATTTGCACTTGGATTATCTAATAAGGCTTTATTTACCCCATAAATTTCAGCATGTGATCCGGCTCCAAGTCTTTATGTATGAATCTCTTAAATACATATAAGCGACGATTATCCAAGCTGAATATTTATAAAATCTTATTTAGTATATCTCAAAATCACCATCAATAAATTCAAGCTTTATAAATCAATGTTTTTCTATACTCTTTTCGCCAAATTTCTACAATCTCATCATCACTCAACAAATCAATATTTTTATCTAGTAACTCTAACATAAATAATGTCATTTTTTCCATTAGTGCACAACTGGTTCCTGTATCTTCTCTATAAGCTCCTGATTTAAATGATAATATACCTGATGGATAATTTAATTCTATTGCTTTGGTAATAGCCGTAGCTAATATTGCGTCTCCAAATCTATCATTACCATTTAATATTCCCCAAAACACATCGTTTAATTGAAAATCATTATTTTTTTTATTTAATGATAATTGTGAGTTTACTTTTACTTGTATACCCAAATTATTAGAATTGTTTGGTGTATATTCAATAACTAAGTATGCATAGTTATTGACATTTCCAGGTTTATACAGTTCAACCTGTAAAGATGTATTTCTTATAATTTTTTCAGACTTGTTAACATAAATATTATAATGTAAAATTTCATCTGATAACATTTCATATTTTTCACTTGTACTAATCATTAAATTTATGTGGTTTTTTATATTTCGTATCATTATTCTATTCCCCAATATTCTTTATCTGCTTTTCCAAACCATTCTGGAAATTGTCTTATTATTTCAGCAGAATATACTCTATGTGGAGACATTTCATAAACTCTAATGTTGCTTTATGGGCAACTTCATAAGTCATTCCGTTTTTCATTAAAGTTATTTCTTTCAACTCATGCATATAAAAATTCAAATCTCCTCCTGTTAATTTTTCTCCATTATTGAGGGCATTTTCTATTCCTCCAAATGGGTTAAATAAATCTTCAATCCTCTGTATTTAATTGTAAAAAAATTTTGTTTACAATAAAATTTCCCATTGGCGTTCCTTATTTAACAAATCATTTAAATCGTCATGACATAAAAATCACTCAAACAAAAATTATTGCAGTCCATCGCACTTTCTGGCTCATTCCAATTTAACTCTGGTACAATTTGGTTTATATTTTGACTTTTAATAAACCATTCATTTGTATTAAAATCTTTAACTTTTACAATATATATATTTGCAAGCACCTCCCCTATATTATATGTTTTTTCATTGTCTTTCCAGAATAACACCCCTATTTTTGAATGAATCATACCAATTATACCTAATTCTAGATGTTTAACTGTACCCCACTCTTCACCTGCTCCATCATCCCAATCAATAATTATTTTTTTGTCAATAAGTTTAATTCGATCTAGTATCTGCTTAAATTCTTCCACTGAATCAAATTTCTTTTTATTTCTTGCTTCTATTAATATTTCTGACATGTTTCTATGCATTTTCTAGCTCCTCTTACTAAGTGTTTGATATACATTAATCAAATCTTATTAACATAAGTAACACTATTGTAAATTAATATTATTAAAGGCTTCGCCCGATGTACCCCATTCGGTACTGCATTCATCACACATAACTGAATAATGTTGAGAATAATTTCAACGACTTTTCATTTATCAATAATTTCATATTCTTGCGCTAATTTCTTTAGTTCATAATTATCAAATGCAATAACTTCTAAAACGCTGTCGCCTAAAAGAAGAAAATAATGATGTGCTTTATCTAAAAATGTTGCTGTAATATCAGTCAAACTATTCTTTAAACTTTTTATCCAAAGGGAATTGATACTTTCAAGAATGTGTCTATGATATATACCATCTCTATAACAAAACTCATTATAATAATCTTGAGTTGAAACACAGTCAATAGTAGTTATTTTAAAAGCTTGGTACGTTTTGAACATAAGTTCCATTCTATCCTCATTAATATCATCATAGGTGATTTTAATTGTAGTATTAGTAATTTCTATGTTCTCTAATGGAACCGAATGCAATTCAATATCTTTATGTAGTACTTTTGTTATCATCTTACCTCACCCTAATAGACGTACCACCATTATTGGTAGTCATTTTCCATGCTTCATTTGATATTTCTTCAGATGTTGCCCATCTAATTCCAGCTTCTTTAAATGCATGTAACATTTCATATTTTTCACTTGTACTAATTATTAATTTTTTTATATTTCGTATCATTATTTTATATGTTAAATTTTCTCCATTATCATTAGACTTTTGTGCAATTTCAATCCACCCAATTCTCTATCTCTTTTTTCGCTCTATCAATCAATGTATCCTCTGACATATACTCTGGGATACATCCATTTTTAAAATGGGATTCAGCTATTTTAATGGGTTGACTACAAATATCTTCAAGTACAGTTCTAGCAAAATTAATAGTATCTATTTGAGTCGATGATATATTAAGTTTATTTATAATATGAAGTATAATTTCAGCTAGCATTAACTTAGTAAATGAATCAAATCGAACTATATTTTTATTTGCATATTTTACTATCAATGATAGCCCTTTTTCATCTTTGTATTGCAATATAATTTGTTTTAAATCAATTAAAATATCAACAATAGTATTCTCGTCAAATTCTATTTCTAACTTATCAAAAAAAATTTTTTCCAATTCATAAATCCAAGTTTGTTCCAGTTTTTTAGGGACTCGATAACTTTTATACTTACTATATTCAAACTCTCTTTCCATTTGAAAATGACTACCGTTATATTTTATAAATATTTCTTTAGCATCATCATAATTTTTCCTATTTATTTTCCACATATTTATTGTATTGCCCTCCAAACATCCCCATTTTGAGTAAAAGAATAACCTTGGTCTTGTAACCATTGAATTTCATTTGCATAATATCCTGTTGCTGTATATGGATTGTGAGATAAAACAAATGATTTTCCTTGTGACATTTGTTGCTCTAAGAAGTTCTGATTAATATTCCACATATTTTTTTCACCTACAATACTCTGTACCTCATTCCAATTATCCAATTCAAAATAAGTTGCATTGTATTTCTCTGCCACTTTCACGTAAGATACACCACCTTCATTATATTTCCCTAAAACAACGTCATTAGATGTGGGGTTATTAGTAGCTTGTTTCGCATAATCACTATATGAACTTTGCTCACCTTTAGCTTGTTCAACCTGCGCTTGTTGAGCCTGATTAACCGCCATATCCTGTGCAAGCTGTACTCCACCAGTAATAACAGTATTAACATTTATTGAATTAACTATCTGATTATGCTCTCTATAAGTCTTATCATCACCCTGAAACATTATCTCTTTTGCCGGATTATATCCTGTTCCAGCCTCTGTCATATTGCTCACTGAAAAA
>JGI994J12354_10000390_pt1 | contig 43273 bp, 52 predicted proteins | sample IntmicLarv3ML3BL_FD_12354 | JGI IMG/M metagenome (IMG submission 12354) | reverse complement strand
CGACTCAATTTGTACTGTTTCATATCATGTGCTACTCCCTTTATGGTTTGAGTGAAGTATCTGGCACCCCCGACAGGAATCGAACCTGTATTCCGCCCTTAGGAGGAACACACATTCAATTATCTACAGTAGCCCATAGTCGTATGCAATAGCTGAAAAACCCCGTCATTACTGGATTTATCGAATGGTGCAGATGGTATCATGTGCACCCCGGTATTCTGGAATTAGACGGGGTTTTTTGAATTTTTCCTTAGATACCTTAGCTAAAAAAAGTAGATTGGACGAACCATTCGATTCTTAATGCCAACCTAATACGCATTATAGCACAAAATGGAGGAGCATGTAAATGCCAGAATATCAATTGGAACTCAAACAAATCGTGGATTACCCACGCTGCCGAATCTATCGGCAATTTATTCAAACCCTAATAGCAGACCGGAGCATTCGCGTAAGCGGCGGCTCCGGTCTTTTTTATTTTACCGTCCTTTGCAACTATGCCAACTTTCGGACATCATACCGCCGCATAGACGGCATCAGCTACACCGTGTACCCCGGCGAATGGATTTGCCATTTAAGCGAGCTGACGACGTGGTTTCGAATGAGATTTCAATATCAGGCCGTTTCCATTCTGGACAAACTGCAAAATCAGCATCTTATCACCTATACTACTCTCGGCCGTGGCAAGGTCGTGAAGTTCAAAATCAAGGGATGGCGCAAGCACAATACGGTTCTGGATTATAACGCCCCCTGTCAAAAGGATACCGGCTTTTTCTTTATGTCTATCGCTACAGCCACCGAAATTATAAGCAGCGAGAAATGTTCCGAAATGGACTGCATACTGGATCTGTGGCTGAGCACTATCTACAACGATGAGCAGGTCAAAGGCTCTGATATCGGGCCTGTGGTGTATATGCGTAACGGCACCGGCAACCCTTTGCTTGGATATGCCCAGCTTGCTGAACGCTGGGGTATTTCCAAAGCGACAGTCGGCCGCTTCCTCAAGCGGATGGAAACGATGGGTTATCTCTCGCTGATGTCTTTTCCGGGCACGCATGGCAGCGTGATTTACCTGCAGAACTACCTTTCAACGATGTTTCAGGTATCCGATGTAATGATAGATAAAGATGAGGTGGCTATGACGCTGAATATCAAAATTGTCCTGCCGGAGAAGGATTGCATCGAGGAGCCGGGCAGCGTATCAAAAGACAATTCCAGCGTTTCAAATGCGTCGATGGAAGCATTTGTGGAAAAGGTGGCACAAATCCTCACCACACAAGGCTTTTCGTGCTTCAGATGCAAGAAATCTATATATAAGTTATATCCATTATCCGACGATTGCGAGGAAAGTGTTATAGGCGGCCCACCTTTTAGGGAAGGATTTCCCCGGGCGGAGCGTTATAAGCTCGCTGTTTCCTGCGGCGACAAAGAGATTTTCCACTTTGAATTAAAATTGACCCTCATAGGGCGGTCTGATAGGAGGACTTGAGCATGAAAAAGAAAAAAGAAGTTTTGGATGTTACACAAAGCCCGGTATATCACGATGCATGGACTTTGCTGAAAAAATATAGGGATGTGGTCTGGTCGCTGGAGCTTTCGGTGCAACAGGTACGCAACAAATTTGAAGTCGAATATGGCAACAGCATTGAGGATTTTCTGGACTCCATTTATCTGGCCGGTGTCGATCTGTCGGGCAGCGATGTAGAGCACCATGCCCAGTGCATTGACCGCAGCCACAAGATGCTCAAGCTGATGGAAACAGCAATCGAAACACTTCGGACCCGGCATAAAAATGGAGAAAATTATTACTGGCTGCTCTACTACAGTTTCCTCTCCCCACAGCAGCTTCGCAATGTGGAGGAAATAATAGAGAAGCTGCGCCCACACATCAGGGACATCAGCTATCGCACCTATTACCGCAAACGCCGTGACGCAATCGAAGCATTTTCTTCCATTCTTTGGGGATATACCTCGCAGGATAGCCTGGCTCTTTTGGAACACTTTTTCCCAAGCGGCGGCGATGGCACTACATTGGCATGAAATCGCACAAAATTGGCATGACTTTGCTATTTAAGCGTAAATCCCTATGTGTTATGATATGTATGTTCACTACTGTACCTTAATCCCAAAAAGCAGCTGCAAACACCTTGTTTGAGGTGTTTTTTTACTGTCTACAGAGCGGCGTCCGCATTATTTTGCGGGCGCTGTTCTTTTTTGTTAAAAGGTGCGGTAAAGGAACTCATCTAATTCTCAGGAGGTATTAAAAAGTGAAAAAGCTGAAAAAAACTAAGCTACCCACTCCCCGGTTGTCTATCAATCCCGGCAAGGCCATGTATATGCTGTTTTTGATTGTCACAATGTCTGTAATACTTGTGCAACCGGCCTTTGCCGCAACCGATGTGTGGACGAAAGCATCAGAAATTATGAAAGATGTCTATAACCAAATCCTGCTCATTTCTACCATCGCCGCCATAGTGACGGCATCCGTTGCCCTTGTGCTGATGAACTTTTCTCGCAGCGGTCGAACTGTGGATGAATCCCGGGCATGGCTAAAGCGCATTGCCATTACATGGGTTATTCTTAACGGTTTGGGCTTCATCATGGCCTATGTCACACCCTTTTTCGCAGACGGGAAATGGAATGGATAAATATAGAGGTTCATCAGGGAAAGGAGTGATGGCATGGGCATTTTAGACGGTATTGTTGCGTGGATTGCTGAGCAGGTAATGCACGGACTAGATCTTATTACAAGCTCTGTTTTAGGGGCACTGGGCTGCGATATGTCGGTGTTTATCCGTTATTTCCCGGCTGCAGAGACAATGTACCACATCTTCGTGGCGCTGGGTATCGGACTAATACTCCTAAATTGGGTTTGGCAGCTATTCAAGAATTACGGCCTGGGCGCTGGCATTGAAGCCGAAGACCCGATTAAGCTCAGCATTCGATCTATCATATTCATCCTGCTTGCGTACTTCTCTGATGAGATTGTCAGCATTGCTCTGAAAATAGGCGGTACGCCTTACCAATGGGTTATGGACTCGGAACTGCCGCCACTCAATTTTGCGGACTTCAACTCTGTCATTCTAACAATACTCGGAATTTGTGCAAATGGAGCGGTGGCAGCCATTGCTCTCATTCTGGTGCTTGTGCTGGCGTGGAATTATGTCAAGCTGTTATTCGAGGCGGCAGAACGCTATGTGCTGTTGGGTGTACTTGTTTATACAGCTCCGGTTGCTTTTGCCATGGGTGCATCCCAATCCACAGGCAATATCTTTAAGTCGTGGTGCCGGATGTTTGGCGGCCAGATATTCTTACTGGTCATGAATGCCTGGTGTCTGCGTCTGTTTACAAGCATGGTAGGGGCATTTATTGCAAATCCCCTGTCATTGTAGGAGGTGTCGGTATGAAAAAATATAAGAAATTGATTGTAACAATATTTATGGTGGCAGCTATGCTTTGCCTGTTCTCTACGCAAGCCTTTGCCATCTCTGAAAGCGATGTGCAAGCCGCAGTAGACGGCAGTAGCAAGGAGGCCGTTTCCGGCAGCGTTTTTATTTGGTTTCTGTGCGCCATTGCCTTCTTAAAGGTCAGTCAAAAAATCGACAGCTTTATGTCCTCGCTAGGCATCAATGTCGGTCACACGGGCGGCTCTATGATAGCCGAGGCCATGATTGCAGCTCGTAGCATATCTGCCGTCAGAGGCGGCGCAGGCGGCGGCTTCCGCAGTGGCGGTTCTTCCTCTGCTGGAGGTGGTGCCGGGGGAAGCATGGCAGCGGCAGCCAGTGTAATGAGCGGTGGTCTTGCAGGCGTAGTTGGCCGGCAGTTTACAAGTGGTGCTGTGAAAAATGCGACCGGAGTAAGCGGCGGCGGTGTAGGAGGCAAAATGTTTACATCCTCCGTAGGTAAAGGCGGTGACTTTGCCAACAATGTCATTGGTACGGTAGCCAGAGGCAGCACGAATGCGGTGGGCAGTATGACGGGCGAAACTGCTAACCAAGGTCTGCTCTCATATATGGGCTATACCGGTATGGAGGCCGGAGATACACCAGCCTTCTCAAATGTCGAAATTGGCGGCGGGAGGATTATGGGCACGGAGACAACAGCTGAAAACCCCAACGGCATATCTTTTGGAATGTACAATGCTGAACAATATATGGCTCCGGATGGGAGTTTTTCTACCGTTACGGCGGTTGATGGCTCCAACTGGTACAAGCAGTATGCCGGTGATGCCGTGGAGAAAACCCCTTATATGGCACCTGATGGTGCGATTGCATATAACGAGAGTATCGTGAAAAAGCTACCTGTTCCGCCACGCAGAAAGGACAGGGTATAGTTATGGAGAATCAAAATAAAAACGGTCTTTCCGATGCTCTGGAAAAAGGTGCATCGGCGGCCAGTACCATCCAAGGTGCTATTAAGACGGGTAAAGCCGTGGCCGGAATAGCAAAGGGCGCTGCTGTCGGCGGCCCCTATGGAGCTGTAGCAGGAGCTCTTTGGGCCAACCGTAAAACCGTAGTGAAAATAATCGTGGCAGCGGCATTTTTATTGCTGTTGCCCGTTCTTTTTATCCTCATGCTTCCGAGCCTGATTTTCGGCGGGTTGACAAATGGCTTTGCTTCCGGTAATCCGGATATACCAATTCTCAATGACAGCACTGCTATCGTAGAGAACGCCAACAGCATCTCCTTCTCAATCAACAGTATTTTGGCAGAAGGGGTGGAGGATGTCATGGCTCGTATTGATGCTGACTTTGCAGCATCGGACGGAGACGGTATGGAGGTTATAAACCCTTATTCCGGCAATTTAATGTCCAATATAAATCTATTTATTTCCCAGTATTGTGCAGCGAAGGACAAGGACTTTGCTGATGTCTCCCTTGCGGATATGGAGCGCATACTGCGTGCAAACAAGGCGCATCTATATTCCTTCACCGAGGCTGTGGAATACCGTGAATATACCGAAACAGACCCCGAAACCGATGAAACCACCACTGTAACGGAAAAATGGATTATCTACACCATCGTTTACAACGGTGAGGCGTATTTTGCTGACCATGTGTTTCATCTCAGCGATGAACAGAAAACTTTGTCTATGGACTATGCGCTAAATTTAAGCATGTTTTTAGGTGACGGAATGTTTCAAGGCCTGCCTGCGGACTATACCATTTTACCCTCCCTGGGGGACATTCGTTTTACGGACGGACTCACAGAGGTTGTTTACTTCAATCAGTTAGATGAAGCCTATGCCGGCAAACCCTACGGCACTGACAATATCGGCGGCTATGGCTGCGGCCCAACCGCTATGTCGATTGTAGTGTCCTCCCTGACCGGCGAAACTGTTAATCCGGTGAAAATGGCAGAGTGGGCCTATGACAATGGTTACTGGTGTAAGGGCAGCGGGTCTTATCATGCACTAATTCCCGGCGCAGCCAAAGCATGGAATCTACCAGTGGAAGGGTGCACCGCCGCTGAGCCACAGCGAATTGTCGATGCTCTTTCCAGTGGGAAACTGGTGGTTGCTATTATGACCACCGGGCATTTTACGTCCAGCGGCCATTTTATTGTCCTGCGCGGTGTCAAGGACGGACAGATACTGGTTGCCGATCCCGCCAGCTATAGACGCAGCCAACAGGAATGGGACTTGTCTATCATTGTTTCAGAGGCAAGCAGAGGGGCGGCGGCCGGTGGACCATTTTGGATTATCGGCTAATTTCACCGCAGAAAAGAGGTAGCTATGAACAAACCAAACGAACATGATTCATATATCATCCCACCGAATTTTATCGACAGCGGCACCTTTTTCGGCGGGATGTTCAAAGCGAGGAATGCCATTGAGGCCAGTGTGCTACTACTTGTTGTGGGCATCCCGGTCTTTTTGCTGGGTGTCTCGCTAACTACAAAAATTATTATTCTCTGTCTCACCGCCCTGCCATTGGCCCTATTTGCGCTAATTGGTATTTCGGGCGAAAGCCTTACATCCTTCGCTCTCATATTCTTTCGTTATCTGAAAAACAGACGTGTGTTAGGTGTTCAGCATACCGATGATGTCGCAGAGCATCGACCGCAAAGGACTGCGAAGCGTAAGAAACAGGTAAAACATAAGAAAAATTCAGATGAAGATTTTCCCGCTGAATTTGATGAAGTGAACCGCTACTCCAGAAAAAGCAAGGTTCGGGAAAAGTTATCCCGCAGAGAAAAGGTAGCAAAGGCGAGCACACGGTCAGAGACCCCCGCCTTTTTGAATCCGGTTGCCGAGTACATTCCCATTGAAAAGGTAGAAAACGGCATGATTTACACCAAGGATCATCGTTTTATCAAAATCATTGAGGTAGAGCCGATTAACTTCCTGCTCCGCAGCGCCCGTGAACAGCGCAATATTATCTATTCATTCATTTCCTTTCTCAAAATCAGCCCGATCAAAATGCAATTTAAGGTGCTCACCAAGCGTGCTGACATCAATCGCCATCTGGACACCGTGCGCTCCGAACTGGCGCAGGAAACGGATGAGGGGTGCCGGATGCTGCAGGAAGATTATCTGGGTCTTGTAAAACAACTCGGTTCCAAGGAAGCCATTACCAGACGATTTTTCATTGTTTTCGAGTACGAGTCTTTTGTAAATAGCAGGCGGGGCAACGAGGAAAATGAGGCAATAGCCGCCTTATCTGCTGCAGCGCATACAGCGGAAAACTATCTCAGACAATGTGGGAACCGGATTATTACCCCTGATGATGAAAACGAGTTTGCTGTGGATGTGCTTTACAATGTGCTTTGCAGAAGCACCAGCTGCGATAAACCGCTACCCATACGGGCAAGGGAGATTGTGGCAAAATATGCAGCGGCAAGCCGAACAGACGACTTGGACCGTATCCCTGCAAGTGAGTTTTGTGCTCCCGACAGCATCGACTTCACCAATGGGCACTACGTCAAAATCGATGATGTGTACCATGCCTACCTGCTGGTGCCGTCTGATGGATTTAAGTCTCAGGTTCCGGCTGGCTGGCTCAGCTTAATCGTCAACGCCGGGGACGGCATTGACATGGATGTGTTTCTAACCCGCCAGCCCAAGGAGCGTGTTGTTCAAAAGCTCGGGCAGCAGCTTCGCATCAACCGTTCAAAGATTAAGGAAACATCCGACACCAACACCGATTTTGACGATTTGGACGGCGCCATCCGCAGCGGCTATTTTCTCAAGGAAGGCTTGGGAAGCAACGAAGATTTCTATTACCTCAATCTGCTCATCACTGTTACAGCCAATACCATAGAAGAACTGGAATGGCGGTTAGCAGAGATGAAAAAACTGCTACTGTCTCAGGATATGAATGTGAGCACCTGTTCCTTTCGAGAGGAACAGGCTTTTTTATCGGCGCTTCCTTTGGCATCGCTCGAAAAGAAGCTATATGAACGCTCCAAGCGCAATGTGCTGACGCTGGGCGCAGCAAGCTGTTACCCATTCACTTCCTATGAAATGTGCGATGACAATGGCATCCTATTGGGCGTGAACAAGCACAACAACTCTCTTATTATCGTTGACATCTTCAACAGCCGCACCTATAAAAATGCCAATATGGCGATTCTGGGCACCAGTGGTGCAGGCAAGACTTTCACGCTGCAGCTTATGGCTCTTCGGATGCGCCGCAAGGGTATTCAGGTCTTTATTCTCGCGCCCCTCAAGGGCCATGAACTGCACCGAGCATGCAGCAATATCGGCGGTGAGTTTATCCAAATATCACCGGCATCTCAAAATTGCATCAATATTATGGAGATCCGCCGAGCAGATAAATCGGTGGATGAGCTGCTGGACGGCCCAAGCATTGAAAAGTCTGAACTGGCGGCTAAAATTCAAAAGCTACACATCTTTTTTTCGCTGCTTATTCCTGATATGTCCCATGAGGAAAAGCAGCTAATGGACGATGCGCTCATCAAGACATATGCACTCAAGGGTATTACGCACGATAACGCCACTTTGGAGGATGAGAGTAATTTTGATAATCCGGGCAGCTACAAAGAGATGCCTATTCTGGGCGATTTGTATGATGTGCTCAAAAAATCTCCTGATACAAAGCGCCTTGCCAATATCCTCAATCGACTGGTACACGGATCAGCCAGCACATTTAATCAGCAAACCAATGTAAGTCTGTCCAACAAATACATTGTCCTCGACATTTCAGAGCTGACCGGAGACCTCCTTACTGTGGGCATGTTCGTTGCATTGGATTTCGTATGGGATAAAGCAAAAGAAAATCGCACTCAGGAGAAAGCCATCTTCATTGATGAATGCTGGCAGCTAATAGGCGGCTCCTCAAACCGTCTTGCCGCAGATTTTGTTCTGGAGATTTTCAAGATTATTCGCGGATATGGCGGTTCGGCAATTTGTGCAAGTCAGGATCTAAACGACTTTTTTGCGTTGGACGACGGGAAATATGGCAAGGGCATTATCAACAATTCCAAGACCAAAATCATTCTCAATCTGGAGGATGATGAGGCGCAGCGTGTCCAGCAATTTATGAACCTGTCCGAAGCCGAGGTCATGGAGATTACGCATTTCGAGCGTGGCTCCGGGCTTATTTCTACCAATAACAACAATATCACGGTCGAGTTTAAGTGTAGTCAGCTGGAAAAGGACCTCATTACCACCGACCGCAGAGAGCTACAGGAGTTGATTGAGCGTACAAAACAGCAAAATGAAGAATTACCCCTTTAATACCACTGCAATACGCATAAAGGGCAGAATACAAAAACAATGCGGAAATTATACGCATTAAGAAGAAGGTGAAGGCTTGAAAACCCGAGAAGAAATTTATGGACAGGAGGCTACCGAGCTGCTGCGTAGTATTTCTATGTATCGTGTTATGACAGAAGAACAGCTCTTGCGGTTTTTCGGTGGCAAAGAGGATAAAATTAAAAACCTGCTGGCCCACCTGCTCCGCCAGGGCAGGATTTTTTATGACAGTGCCAGCGCCAGTTATTATGCCGAGGAGCGCATGACTTCCGATCCCGGCATGACCGCATCCATTTGGGTGCTCTTGGATTTCATGGACAGGGTGGAATATCACTCGGTCAGTGACTTTCCTGCAAAGATTGTTTTCTTTGCTGCCGGTGAAGTATATGAGGTGCTCCATGTACCGCTTGGCATGGAGGCGATGGTAAGCCACCTCTGGTCGCAGCAGGCTGAAGAAGACCCACCCCGCCGCATCGTTGTGGTGGAAAGCGAAAAGCAAATTGGCAGTGTGACAATTCCGGGTGTCAGCGGTTTTTGTATTGTGGATCAAGCGGGACAGGTTTCCTACTTTAAGAAAGAATAAGAGGTATCCCATTGGAAAAGCAAATCATTACACAGCGTATCACCACTATTTTGGATGACATCAACCGGCTGCAAAGCGCTCTGTATGCCATGACAACCACAGATATTCAACGCTATCCGGACAATTATGAGGTTCTTTCCACCGATGCTGCATTGCGAAGTGAACATATCGCTTGCCGTTTGAGGCATTTGATTTACGTCAGCACCAGAACTAAGAAATCGGAATATATGCAATCAGCCGCCGTTATGCAGGGTATTCAAATCCACGCTGAAAATGAAGTCGTGGAGATTACTTTGCCCGCACTTTTGCCCAAGCGAAAGCAACGGCACAGCTCGGAGTTCTTACTTGACCCCATTTACTTTGCACTAAGCGACTACGCAGACAAGTATCCTTTGCCCAAATTCAATCACTGTGTTGTTTGCTTTTCTCATATCTACTGTCGTGATTTACCGGACCGGCGCATCCGTGATTACGACAACCTTGAGCTCAAGCAGCTTTTGGATGTGGTATCCACATTCATTATGGCTGATGATGGCGGACTTTTGTGCGACGCCTACAACACTACGGAACTGGGCGATGCTGATTGCACCCGCATTTCGGTGATGGATAAAGACTACTTTTCACCATGGCTGGAGGCTCGGAAAAACAGCATGAAATCCATATCCGATTTTTGATGGTTTTACGCCTCATTTTTCGGGATGTATCAAAACAACTGAAAAAACCTTGTGGCATCGGTGCTTTGCCGATGTAGAAGGGCACAAAAACTACCGGGGTTATAAGCGACCTCGGTAGTTTTTCCATAGAGGAGGTGGCGCTTTGAGCGACAAGCAAGCACTCCCTGCAAATCAAACAAAGCAGCTTCGGCTTCTCACGCTCATGGCGTTATCTGGTGAGTTTCCGGCTAATCAGGCAAATCGTCTCGGCAGTCTGTCCTATATGGAAAATGTGGTTAAAGAACTCAAACGAGGAGGCTTGCTACGTACCTACTACAAAGACAAGCTCCGGGGCTATAGGCTCACAGCTAAGGCGAAAGCCTTGTTGCTGGCAGACAGCCCAAGTCGGTTCTCTTTTTTTCTAACAGGCAACAGCGAGACGAATCAACCAAAGAGCGAAATCACCAGACGATTGCGACTGCACCGAATGGCCGAGAGCCTTATCACCATGCAGAATGCCGGCGTTTTTGTCTTCCGTGATGAAAAACCGGAGGTTTTCTACCCAGAAGGTGCTGAGCCCTCTGTCCCTTTGAGGATAGAGTCGCCCGCCTTTTATAATTCCCGTGAGGTTAAGGAGTTGGGTACCGAATTTGTGAAGGTGCGAGGCGCCCGGATGGTGGGCATGCTGCTGACCGCAAGCAGCGCATTTGTAGTCTATAACCCCGGTAGCGCAAATTGCAGATGGGAGTATAAATCGGAAATGCGGACTAAGGCACTGATGAAAACGCTGCTCTGCCAGCAACGCCTTGCGGGCCAATATACGCCGGATGCCGTGCAGGGTATTCTCTTGGGCGACAGTATGGAAATGGCATACGAAGTGCTTGCCGGGCAAGAATCCGGTAAGCGGAATTATTTTGTTTTGGATGGCAATTATGATAATTTCCACTACATCCCAAACAACCACGATGGGGAGGTGATCTTAAAAATCCTGTGTGACGCACAGCAATCTGCAGAGCTGCAAAGTATCCTTTCTGAAAATCTGCTCCCACGCACAGCGGGCAGCCATATCGAAAATGATGGGTTTGACCATCAGGGCGATCCTGTCCTGTTCGCCTATACTTTTGACCTGCCTCGAATTGCTCGTTTCCATCATGCCCTAAAGTTGCAGGAACGCAGAGGAACCATTATCTGCTTTGATTTTCAAGCGGAGATACTTAAAAAATATTGCACGGCGCAGGTCTCCTTTGAAACCATCAGCCTACAAAAATATGAAGGGAGGTTCCACTATTAAAAACAAAAAAAGAATAGGGTTACTGCTTGCATTTCCTCTGGCAATGCTGGCAGTCCTCTATGCGGGGGGATACCTGGCACAGCTAACCTCGAATTACGGCACATGGCAACGAGGCGGCGGCTATCCTGGAGACGGCACTTCGCCACTCCCACCGTCCTCGGACTTTATTACCTGTATCCAATCCGCCTTCATGCCACCACATGGTATCTATGGCATTTTTATATGCGTGGCTCTTTTGGGCCTGCTTATTCTTATGGTGATGAAAATGGGCTCCAGCGACAACGGCGAATACGATTCAGACCGCAACTTTACATATTCAAGAAAGGGTACTTATGGCACTTCCGGGTGGATGTTGCCAAAAGAAATGGATGGTGTACTGGATGTAGTCCACGATATACGCCGTCACTCCGGAACAATTTTGGGGCTTTTGGACAAAAAGATTGTCTGTGTGCCAGAGGAAAGCCGTATAAACGCAAACATAGCAGTTTATGGCGCAAGTGGCTCCATGAAAACCCGGGCCTTCTGCGTCAATCGCATTCTCCAAAGTGCCGCCAAAGGGCAAAAAGAGCAACAAGAATCTCTAATTATCTGCGATTGCAAGTCAGAATTGTATGAAAAAACAAGCGCCTATTTGCGGAGCAAAGGATACATCGTAAAGGTATTCAATTTGGTAACCCCTGAAAACTCAGACAGCTGGAACTGCCTGTCTGAAATCGGTGGTCAGGAGATTATGGCACAGCTCTTTTGTGATGTAGTCATTAAAAACACAACTACCAATGGCAGGGGCGACCACTTTTGGGACAGTGCTGAGATGAACTTGCTCAAGGCCCTTGTTCTCTATGTGGATCAGGGGTATCCACCGGAAAATCGCAACATCGGACAAGTATATCAGCTGCTCACGCTCAAATCGGAAAAAGACCTCAACAGCTTGTTTGATATGCTGCCCAACGACCACCCGGCAAAAGCACCATTCAGCCTGTTCCGTCAAGCCTCCGACACTGTGCGCAGCGGCGTCATCATCGGTCTTGGTAGCCGGATGCAGGTGTTTCAGTCCTCCATCATTAAACAAATTACCGCAAAGGATGAAATCGACCTGGAGCTGCCCGGCCAAAAGCCCTGCGCCTATTTCTGTATCACGAGCGACCAGGACGGCACCTTTGATTTTCTGTCCTCGCTGTTTCTGTCGTTTGTGTTTATCAAATTGGTGCGGTATGCAGATAAAAACTGTGAGGGCGGCAAGCTGCCTGTTCCCGTCCATGTGCTGGGTGAAGAGATTTGTGCCTGTGGCGTAATCCCAGAGCTATCTCGCAAAATCTCTGTCATCAGATCAAGAAATGTGTCCATGTCATTGGTTTTTCAAAACCTTGCGGGCCTACAAAACCGTTACCCCCTCAATCAGTGGCAGGAGCTGCTCGGCAACTGTGATGTGCAGCTCTTTTTAGGTTGCACTGATGCTCTCACGGCCGAGTACATCAGCGAACGCTCTGGCGTCGCCAGCGTGGCGGTGTCCAGTAAAGCAAAGCAGTTGGGGACATGGCGCATTTCCGACTACACCCCCGAATATCGGGAAACCAGCGGCGTCGGCAAGCGAAACCTACTCACCCCTGATGAAGTGTTGCGGCTCCCACTGGAAAAGGCGCTGGTTATCGTCCGTGGACAGAAACTGCTGCAGGTGGACAAGTTCGACTATTCTCTTCACCCGGAGTCAAAGCTGCTTCACTCCTGTAAGGCATCCACCCATGTACCAAATTGGAGGCTGGAAATGGAGTCATCGACCGAGACCGCTGTACCACCGCCCAAGCCCAGAAAACCGCCCCAGAAAAAAGCTAAGCCGGCTACGCATGATGTGCCTAATAAGGGCGCTGTGACCAAAACAGACAAGAACTCCATCATGGATTAAAACAAGGAGGATTTTATTATGGCTAAAAAGAAAACCGAGTTGGAAACCACATTCCCAGAAAATGCTGATACCTTAGCAGCGGCTGAGGAGGAAGTCACCACTATACCCGCAGAACAAAGCGAAAATATGCCCGTGGGCGAAGATTTGAACGATTTGTTGGCAGCGATGGACCAGTCACTCGATGATGAGGCAGCTGAAGCAGGCACTCTCGCTTCCGATGACGATGATTTGGCCAGCGATGACGATAATGTCCTTGCTTCCGACATCGCTGAACCTGCCTCACCCACGGAGGAAGAGACTGCTCCTGTTGACAGCGATGCCGCTGCGGAGGCGCCCCCTAAACCCAAACGAGCCCCTCGGAAAAAGAAAGCTGAGATTGATGCTCCTGTGGAGAGCAGCGATGAACCGCCTGTCGATGATGCTTCCAAGCTGAGCATTTCCACCGACACAGCTTTGGCCAATAAGTCGGCATCACCCGCGAAGCGGGCATCCAAGCGAAGGGCCGCTGCTCCCATCCTCACTATTGAGGCGCATGCTGAGGCGGAAACGCAGGAGAGTATTGAGGACACCATCTGGCATGAGATCCACAATGCCTATCGCACCCGGAAAATCCTCACCGGCAACCTGGGTGGAATCGAGCAGACGGACAATGGAAAAACCCTTGCCATTGTGGATTACAAGGGATTTCGTATTGTCATTCCCATGAAGGAAATGATGATTAACCTCGGTCGCAGCCCGTCAGGCGCTGAGTATGAGGAGCTGATGCGCCGTCAGAATAAAATCCTCGGCAATATGCTCGGTGCGGAGATTGACTTTGTGCTGAAAGGCATTGACTCCAAAACCCGCAGTGTAGTCGCCAGCCGTCAGGAGGCTATGTTCAAGAAACGTCAAACCTTTTTCTTGAATACCGATGCCGCAGGAATGTACCGCATCTACGAAGGCCGTGTGGTGCAGGCCCGTGTCATTGCCGTAGCCGAAAAGGTCGTTCGGGTAGAGGTGTTCGGCGTTGAGTGCTCCATCCTTGCCCGGGACCTTGCCTGGGACTGGATTGGCGATGCTCACGAACGATTCTCGGTGGGTGACCAAATTCTTGTCCGAATCCTCAGCGTCAAGCGTGAAAGCCTTGAGGACATCTCCATCACGGCGGATGCTAAGAGTGTTTCCGAAGACCAGACTCACGAAAATCTGAAAAAATGCCGGGTACAGAGCAAATATTCCGGTAAGGTCACCGATGTTCGCCGTGGCGTTGTCTACATCCGCTTGACCAACGGTGTCAATGGTGTGGCGCACTCCTGCTATGACCGTCGCCTCCCCGGTAAAAAGGATGATGTCAGCTTTGCCGTCACTCGCATTGATGAGGAGCGTGGTGTGGCAGTGGGAATCATTACCAGAATCATCAAGCAGCACTTGTGATAAGGAAATTGGCTCAACAATGTCATAACATCGGCACAGTTTTGCCCTTTCAGCGCAAATCCCTATCTGATATAATCAGTACAGTGCAAAATATAGTGATGCAGCCGCTCATTCCTTGTGATGGGCGGCTGCTCTTCGTAAAGGCGGTGATTTTTTGACAAAACTCAGCAAAGCGCTGAAATCCGATAGAGGCGATGCTAATTATCTCAGTACAGTGGTTTTCATTTTTATCGCTGTGATACTGCTTGCCTTCATCATCAATTTGTTTGGTATCATCTCCACCAAGCAGCAGCTCGATCATGCGGCCGACCAAATGGTAAAACAAATCCAGCTCTCAGGGGGAGTAAACGCCGATACCGATGAGTTGTTTAATTACCTGTGTTCCCAGATAACCGGTGCAAGGAATATCACCTATGAGATCGACTCCGACTATAAAACCCCTCGGCCTGCTGGTATGCAAAGGGCTATCCAGTTAGGCACTCCCTTCTACATTACCCTCCAAGGCCGGGCGCAGCTTGGTGGCTTCTGGAATTTTGACCTTGTTAATATTACAGTGGTCGCCCGTGGTGCCGGTGTGTCCGAGCACTATTGGAAATGAGGTGTAGGCTATGATAAAATTAAAGAAGAATATGAAGCAGCGCATGCAAAATGACCGCGGCGAAATCTCTATATACGCCTGTTTCTTTGTTGTCGGCATTATTATGCTGATGTCTTTCTTACTACTCTATGCTTCGGTGCAAATCAATTGTATTAACATTCGCAATGGTGCGAAGATGGAATTAAATAATCTAAGTGCTTCCATCTATGCGGATACTTATCGTTCCCAGCGGGAGAGCAATTTTGGCGAGTACCTGCGAACGCTCTATCAGAGCAGTTCATTTACGCGGAGCTTGGAGCAGAGTGTCGAGGACGGTCTTGCACAAAAGATACCACTTGAAACAGAAGATTATCGCATTAAAAATATCAGCTTGAGTTTTGCGGTGGTGGGGGATCGCATTGAATATGAATTTCGCTGCGATGCGGAGTTTTATATTTATATGTTTGGCAACCGCTACCCGGTTATCACGCAGGACATTCGATTAACTGGCTATCACAACACGAAGTTTTGAGTAGTGTTGTTGAAAACTTGACAGCTCAAATCGTAAATAAGTGTCAAAGGAGATGATTCTATGAAAAAACACTTTACTTCAAAGCCGTTTCTTGTGACGGCGCTGATTGTGTCGTGCATCGCCGTTGTGGCGGTTTGCCTTTACTTTAATTGGGAACGGGACACGAGGTTTATCCCTGAACCGCCCCAATCAAGTGAGTCTGTCAGCGAATGGAAGGAAAACACCGGCAGCACCACAGCGACCAATCCGGCCGTAACCACTCCAGGCCATACGCAGGTGCAGGAAGCCTATCCAAAAATTGTTGAGGACGATGACGGGAATGTGATTATTGATTTCACCCCGCCCCAATCCTCTGAGGCGCAGGCACCGGAAGTGCCGGCTGGTAAAACAGAAATTGAGAAGCCCCAACAGCAGTCGGAGGTATCACATCCTGTAAACCCAGACCCCGATATCAAGCCATCAGAGCCTGTGACACAAGCCCCCGGCGGACCATCACCCGGCAGCACCAATGACAAAGGACAGGTATACGACCCTGTGTTCGGATGGGTGACCTTGAGCCCGGTAGAGCAGATTCACACCGACAATGATGGAGACCCCAATAAAATTGTCGGTTCAATGGATTGATTATGTGCAAAGTTATGGGTAAATTATGCTTGAATATTGCACATGCATCATGGTATAATACAGACATGAAAGGGGCTGATATTATGCCAACCATTCGACCCATGGCGGATTTACGGGATACCGGGAAAATTTCAGAGCTTTGCTATCAGAAAAATGAACCTGTGTTTATCACGAAAAACGGAAGCGGACACTTAGTTGTTATGAGTATGGACACTTACGACAAGCAGATGGGGCTTTTAGATGTTTACAGAAAGCTAGGAGCTGCAGAAAAACAGCTGGAGGATGGCGTACCTCTCCTTGATGGAGATGATGTGTTTAATCGCCTGAGAGAAAAGCATGGAAAGTGAAAACTATCGTATCAGATACACAGCGTTATCGTTTACGGATTTGGATGAAATAGACAGCTATATTACTGAAACACTTTTTAATGCGTCCGCAGCAGAGCGCTTAATTTCTGCAATGGAGAACTCCATCAATCAGCTGCAGCGGTTTCCATTGATTGGTTCTGTGGTGGAAGACGCCTATCTGGCATCCAAAGGCTATCGCAAGCTCGTGGTGGAAAATTATCTGGTTTTCTATCTTGTCAGCGAATCCACACAAGAAGTCATTATCATGCGTGTGATTTACGGCGCACGAGAGTACCGCAACCTATTATAAATACAAAAAGGCGAAAAGCCGTCACTTGAGAGTGGCGGTTTTTCTTATCTTCAAAAGGAGTGTGATTTTGCGTGAAGAAACAGCTTTCTCTGCTCTGTTGCTTGGCGATGCTGTTATGCCTGTTCTCTATGTCGGCCTTCGCCGCTGACCCCGGTAGCGGAAATATTGACGGCGGCGGCGGTGGAATGGGCCAGGGTACCAGCTCCAACAGTTGGAACCCCGGTAATGATGGGGTGCGCATTACGGTGGTGGATGCCGAAAGCGGCGAAGCAGCATCTGCACCCATAGATTTTTCCAACCGTGATCAGCCGGGCGGACTTTTGCATTTTGGCCGGGTCAGTAAGTTGGACTACCGTTCCGGCAGAGCTCTTTCGCCTGCCGGAGGAACCTACACCTGCATCAAGCCTGCGAACGCCATGCCTACCATTGTCCGAAGCAGCGGCGGCTCCAACAACATTGAGGCGATAAAAAGATATTTCTGCTCGGAATATGCTGTGCAAATGGTATCCGACAATACCAGCATCAGTTATGATAACCTTATCAGCGGGAAATATAAGCTGCTCATCGAACCCTTGGCCTACTTCAAATACAATGGTGTCCAATACTGCTTTTCTGCAACAGAGGCCGCTTTGTATGACCAACTGGCAAATGGTGATTTGAGAAGTAAGATGGCTTCTCTAAGCCACCAAAACCTGCCTTTGGCAATGTTCTTGGAAACCTCCGATTTGGGTTTCACGGCATGGAGCGGAGCAAAAACCGGAAGGCAGTCCAACGCAGATATTATCAATCATTTGGGCTTAGGTATCGTGCGGTTCAAAGAACTTCCCCCAATTACCGGCGATATTGACGCCCCGGATGTGGAATATAGAGTGTCCACCGATGTAGTCACCAGCGTCACGCTCACCACCAGCAGTGATTTGACGCCGGACAACCCTGCTTCTGTTACCTTTTACATTGATGGGCGCAGTTACCAGGTCAACAATATTGTCATTCCAGGAGGCGATTCGCAGGTAGTATGGGTCAAGTGGCACACGCCCTCGACACCGCAGCTGATTAACATTCAGGTATCTGTCAGCGGCGCATATACTGCCAAAACGGAGTTTACTGCCAACATAGTTGATTTGGATGAATTGATTCCTCCTGATCCTTTGGCAACCGACACGAACCCCGGCTACTCGGTGCCATCGCTTCCTGCTCATCCACAAAAGACAACTGCGAACTGGGGCGTCTGGAGCTGCTATTGGGTGCCGGTCTGGGTTTGGTGTGATCACAGCTACACCGACAGTGAGGGCAATTCAGTATCAGATGGTCACTGGGTAGATGAAGGTTACTGGGCATTTGAATATACCGGCTATTCCGCCAGTCTTGTCGGCTCCATGACGCTGCTACCGGATGATATTGTGCCTACCGCTGAGGGCAAGCGAATGAAATCGGGTTACGGAGTTAAAACCACTGTATCGGCTACGCTGTCCACTAATGCGCCTTCCGGGCATTATACCTATACCCAAACAGCGTTCTCCGTATTCCCAGAGTTCCAGTATCAAACCTATCTCAGGTTATTGGAACGCACCTCTGGCGGCAGGGCCGCACAATTTTCCTTCAAGGTCAACGAGTTTTCTACGCTGGACCGCAGGGCACATTTTTCGCCGGTGTGGTTCCCCGATCGAATAGAGTACAGGATTTATACGCAGGTCTGGGACACATGGACTCCGGACGGAATGCTGTCCGTCAATGTCAATGACTATGTTTCCATAGACGGCAGCCTTTTCGATGACTGGTACACCAATCGTGAGTAGTAGCACAACGGGCCTTGCCAGCGAACTGCTGTTGCTCGTGCTCATTACCGGGTTTGCCCTCTATGATATACGCCATAAGCGAGTGCCAAACAAGGCCCTCGCTATTTCTTTACCCTTTTTTCTGGCAGCGCCGTTTCTTATGAATATGGCACAGACATCTGCCCAATTCGTGGCGACTCTGCTGAGCGCTATATTCGGTAGCTTTGTTGGTTTTGGTGTGCTGCTAACCGCTGCACTGCTCTCCAAGTCGGGTATCGGTGTAGGCGGCGGCGACATCAAGCTGGCGGCGGCCATGGGCTTTGCCTATGGTGCACATGCGATGCTCGGCATTTTGTTCATTGCCTCGCTCCTCAGCATTCCCACTGCGACTATCAGTCGCAAGAAAAACTCCGGGGTGGCAGTGCTATCCCTGCCCTTTGTACCGTTTCTGGCAATCGGGTGTTTTACTATGACCATCATCCATATTTTGCGTTAAAGGAGATTTTTTGATTATGAAACCAAACAACCGCTTTATCTTCGGCATCCTCAGCATCGTGCTGGCGGCCGCAATCGCTTTCGTGGCTCTGCCCACCATCAGCAAACAGACCAACGGTAAAACCGAGATTGTGCGTGTCGTGCAGCCAGTCCTCAAAGGTGCTGTCATTACCGACAAGGATATTCAGACTGTGGAGGTGGGCGGCTATAATTTGCCGCAAAACATCGCTCGCAACCCGGAGGATGTGGTGGGCAAATACGCCACCGCCGACCTCATGACCGGCGACTATGTACTGTCCACAAAAATCAGCATGACACCCATTTCTTCCGACATTGCTCTCAACAGTATTCCTTCCGGAAAGGTTGCAATCTCACTGACCGTCAAAACTTTGGCGAGCGGCCTTTCTGATAAGCTGCAGCCGGGCGATATTATTCGGATATATCACTTCATGGATGAGGCCAAGGATATCCCCGAGCTCCAGTTCGTGAAGGTGCTGTCTGTCACCGACTCCAAGGGCATCAATGTGGACAATGGCAAAGAGCTCACTGCCGATGAGGAAAAGCAGCAATCTGCCACTATCACCGTGCTGGCGAGCCCTGAACAGGCTAGGCTCATCACCGGATTGGAAAACGACGGCATGGCTCATGTGGCGCTTATCTCCCGTGGCCACGAAAATCTGGCGAATGAACTGTTGGAGGCACAGGATACGGTGTTGACGGAAATCTATCATCCTGAGCTGTTGGAGTCAGAGGATGAGCCATCTGCTGATGATACAATGCCGGATGCTACTTCTGAACACGATGCAGAAACCACATCCGATGAAGGGGCAGAAAACTAACAGAAAGGAGAGAATCCTATGTCCAAAATTATCTCTGTATGGGGCAGCTCAGGAAGCGGGAAATCAATGTTTTGCTGTATTCTCGCCAAAGCACTCACACAGTCCAAAAAGAAGGCCATTATCATCAACGCAGACCTGTCCACGCCCATGCTGCCGGTTTGGCTACCTGATCAGATTATTGAAACTGGTGTCTCTGTGGGGCAGGTACTCTCATCCCCCGAAATTGACACGACATTGGTTGCCTCAAAGGTGACGGTGTTGAAAAGCTATCCCTTTATTGGCTTGATGGGCTTTTCAGCAGGCGAAAACCCGCTGAGCTACCCTGAGATCAAATATGATACGGTACAAAGGCTTATCGCAGCGGCGGCTCAACTGGTGGATTATGTTATTCTCGACTGCAGCTCCAATATGACCAATTTCTTTACACCGGCCGCCATCGAATCGGCTGACATTGTGTTGCGTATCCTCACCCCCGACCTCAAAGGGATTAACTATCTCAAGGCGCATCAGCCGCTGCTCACCGATGTGCGCTTCAAATACAATGAACATTTAACCTTTGCGGGAATGGCCCGACCGTTTCATGCTCTGGATGAAATGGGGCACCTCATCGGCGGCTTTGACGGACTGCTGCCTTATGGGAAAGAAATCGACCGCTGTGCCACTGAGGGAAGTATGTTCGGCGCCATCAGTTACTGCAATCCCAAGTATACAGCATCGCTGAAAAAGGTAGTGGAGGTGATTTCGGATGAACACGCTGAATGACATCTTCTTTACCGCGAACGCCAGCGAAGGCGTTACCTATGAGCAGATTTTAGAGGATGTGCAGCGGTATTTCTCCGAAAATCACGCCTCCACTATCTCCGGCGAGGGCGACAAGGCGGGTGAACTGCTGCGGGAACTGATGACCCAGTACCTCGTCAAGCGCAAATATGCGTTGGAGGGCATGAGCACGGGGGAGCTGTGTGCAAATCTTTATGAAGATATGGCCGGCTACTCCTTCCTACGCAAGTGGGTTTATATGCCCGATGTGGAGGAGGTCAATATCAATGCCTACAACGACATTGAGGTCATCATGAGCAGCGGGCGCAGCATTAAAATCCCTGACAAGTTTTCGTCTCCGCAACAGGCTATTGATGTTGTGCGGCGTATGCTCAATGCCTGCGGTATGGTCATCGACGACACCATGCCGTCTGTGGTGGGTTTTCTGGATAAAAATATCCGTATTTCTGTGGACAAGAGCCCCATAGTTGATGCCGATGTGGGGCTTAACGCATCCATTCGTATTGTCAATCAGCAGACTGTGACCAAGGAAAAGCTACTGGCATCCGCCAGTTGCACCGAGGAGATGCTGGCGTTTCTGACAGCCTGCATCCGTTACGGTGTTTCAGTCTGCATCGCCGGCTCCACCGGTAGCGGAAAAACCACTGTCATGGCGTGGCTGCTCTCTCAGGTTCCTAACAACCGAAGGCTCATTACCATTGAGGAGGGCAGCCGTGAGTTCGATTTGGTCAAGCGGGATGCCGAGGGCAATATTCTCAATTCGGTCATTCATCTGCTCACTCGGCCTCACGAGAATCCTTCTATGAACATCAACCAGGACTTTCTTCTGGAACGTGTTCTGCGTAAACACCCCGATGTGATTGGCATTGGCGAGATGCGCTCCGCCGCTGAGAGTCTTGCCGCTGCGGAAAGCAGCCGAACCGGCCATACCGTCTGCACGACCTTGCACAGTAATAACGGCGTAGCGTCCTATCGTCGTATGATGACGCTTGCCAAGCGCAAGTACAACATGGACGATTCCATCCTCATGCAGATTATGGTGGAGGCATACCCCGTAGTGGTCTTCACAAAGCAGCTTGAGGACCGGAGCCGCAAAATTATGGAAATCATTGAGGGTCAGGACTTCGTGGATGGTAAACTGGTTTACCGCACCTTATACAAATATGATGTTGCCGATAACATAGCAGACGCTGACGGCGAAATTCGTGTTGTAGGCAAGCACCAGAAGCTGCAGAACATCTCCGATGACCTTAAAAAGAGGTTTCTGGACAACGGCATCTCTCATAAGGAACTCACGCAGTTTGTAAAGGAGGTGAGCTGATGCATTGGCTGTATCTCCTCTGCTTTCTGCTGATTAGCACCGGCCTGCTTGCCTTGTTCGGTGTTCGGCTCAGTGACCTGTTTTTTCTGGCATCCCAGAGCAAAACTGTCACCCTCAGTGATGAATTGAAGGTGTTGCAGGGCATTCCCACCAAGGGATTTTTCAACCGGGAATATGAAATTGAACAGATCCTCGAAAGCATGGGACGAGCGCATCAGTTTTCGGCAATCAAGCAGTTAACGCTGATACTCTTTGCTGTGGGTGCTGTATTGGCGCTGCTACTAAATAATGTCTATATGGTGCCCATCCTGGGGATTGGCTTCTCGCTCATTCCGGTCTGGTATCTACGCAGTACGGCAGCGTCGTATAAGAAGCATCTGAACGAGGAGCTGGAAATGTCCATCTCCATTATCACCACTTCCTACCTGCGTACCGAGGATCTAATCCGCGCGGTCAAAGAAAATCTGCCCCATATAAAAGAGCCGGTACATGACATCTTTGGGGTATTTGTATATGAATCTGAGCTCATCAACGCAAATATTACCAGCGCCATCAACTCCATGAAGATGAAGGTGCCTAACCGGGTTTTCCATGAGTGGGCCAATATCCTCGTCCAGTGCCAATCTGACCGGAGTATGAAGCACATGCTCCCGACGATTGCCCAGAAGTTTTCCGATGTCCGCATTGTGCAATCGGAGCTGGACGCTATGATGCAGGGGCCTCGCAGGGAAGCAATCACCATGGTTTTTCTGGTGCTTGCCAATATCCCTCTGCTTTATGTGCTCAATAAAGACTGGTTCCATACTTTGCTTTTTACTACCTCGGGCAAGATAGTCCTCGCCATATGCGGTGCCATTATTCTCTATTCGGTATCCAAGATTATGCAGCTCTCCAAGCCAATCGAATACGGAGGTGAAATCAAATGACCCTGTTGGCGCTTATTGCCTGTGTCCTGTTTGGCTTTGCCACCTATAACCTTACCTGCGCCTTTGTAGATGTACCGACAGGAAAAACATCCAAGATGATGTTGATTTCCAAAAAACAGCAGGGCGTGCAGCGCGAAAAGCTCTTTGAAGTCTATATCACCCACATTGCTGGCCGTTTGGAGCCGCTGGTTCGTTTGGATCGGCTGAAAAAGTCGAGGCTACAGGCAACGCTGGACATCGCCGGTGTTCGGCACAGCCCGGAGGTCTATATACTCAAAGCCCATATCACAGCGGCGCTTGTCGCTCTGTGCGCCTTGCCGATGGCGGTGATCCTGCCGCTGCTTGTTCCGGTTATCATCGGTCTTGCGGTAGCGTTGTGGTTCTCTACCTATTATGCTGCCTTCGACTATGTGAAAAAACGACGCAAGCTGATGGATGCGGAAATCCCACGCTTCGCACTCACGATTGCCCAAAACTTGGAGAACGATCGTGATGTGCTTAAAATACTCACTGCCTATCGCCGTGTGGCCGGCAGGGATTTTGCTCATGAGCTGGACCAGACTGTGGCAGACATGAAAACCGGCAACTATGAAAATGCTCTAATCCGCTTCGAGAGCCGTGTGGGCAGCACACTGCTGTCCGATGTCGTTCGTGGACTTATTGGAACGCTGCGCGGTGATGACCAGCGCATGTATTTTCGTATGATCTGCTTCGATATGCGGCAGATTGAGCAGAACAACCTCAAAAAAGAAGCCGCCAAGCGTCCGAAACAAATCCAAAGATATTCGATGATGATGCTTTTTTGCATCGCTATTATCTACTTAGTCGTGCTGAGCACCGAGGTGCTTGGTTCGCTGGGCGCCTTCTTCGGATAAGGCGGCGAACGGAGAATGCAGATGCGAAAACGCAAACGAAGATTCTACAAACTATCCGGCAGAGCCTATTGGCGCACGGCCTGCTGCCAGCAGCGACTGGCTTATCCACAGCGCCCTCGTTCCAGAAAGAACGCAATGCTTAGACCCATCAAGCGTTCTTAATATACAACAAAAAATAAATGGAGGTTTCTACTATGTTAAAAGTGTTCGAGAGAATTAAAAACAAGGCAAACCAATTGACCGCCCGCACCCGCACCGCAGTCGCCAACCAGCGCGGTGACTTTTACATCAGCGATGCGGTCAAAATCATCATCGCTGTCGTGCTGGGTGCTCTTCTTCTGGCGGCGCTGACCCTCATCTTCAACGATACGGTCATCCCCAGAATCACCACGGCCATCGAAGGCCTGTTCAGATAAGCCAAAAGGAAAACGGCCGGAGGTCCCTGTTAAAACATAGGGGCTTCCGGCCTTATTTTTTTACTTTTTCAAATGTACAGTAAGGAGGGCAAACGAACATGAAAAAACAGCATTGTGAGCTGTACCCGTTTCTACAGGCAACTGCCGGTAATTGGCGCAACGCCGCCTATATTGCGTGTAAGAGCTGTCCCTATGGGCGCAGTCCTCTATGTGCCGGTTTCCTGCTCACGACCGTGGCGGACGGCGCTCCAATCATTCTTTCGGCAGATTTGTTCCATAAGCAGACCGGAGAGTATCCCGACCAATCCGAGTGCGCAGCCATACTCACCCGCTCCGCTTTTGAAAGTATCTACAGTCAATGGCTCAAATGGCAAGTCACTGACTCGGCCGCCTGCACGCTTTTACAGCTCTTATCTTGATTTTTCTCTCGTTATACGCATTAACGCCGTATTCGGCAGGTATTGGAGGTGTTTTCAAATGAAAAAAGTTAAAATTCATTGTCATTATTGTGGTGCCAAGGCAGTGCTTCGTCCTTCGGAAGCCGTGCACCAAAACAGGGCAAGGCCGGGGCAGTACCTATATGTCTGCGCCCGGTTTCCACAGTGCAATGCCTATGTGGGTGCCCATGAAGGAACGCTGCTCCCGATGGGTACACTGGCGAACAGAAATCTTCGCAACAAACGCATCCTGGCACATCGGGCGTTCAATCGGCTTTGGGAGAGCGGCACCATGAAAAAATGGCAGGCGTACAAGTGGATGCAAGCTAAGTTCGGCTTAAACCATGACCAGGCTCACATCGCTATGTTCTCGGAGTTGCGGTGTGACCAGCTTATTGCCGAGTGTGATAAGGCTGCTATGAAGATGCGGCTGACAGCTTAAATCATCCAATGAGAGGAGGACACGAATCCATGAAAACTTTATTGATTGTAGACAAGGTGCAACAGAATCGAGGTGAACCTTATGAAAAAACTCCAGACTCTTAGTGATGAGCAGCAAAAGCTGGTAGAAAATCATATATCTATCATCCATTGGGCGATTCATAATTTTATCAAAGTGAATGAGAGAATCTTTGGCTTTGAATATGCGGATATCTACGGCGAGGGCTGTGTGTGGCTATGCAAAGCCGCCTGCACCTATGACAGAAGCAGAGGTGATTTTGCTGCTTACGCCCAGACCGTGGTGAAAAACGGCCTGTTATCCTACAGCCGTATCATGTGCAACAAACAGGCCCGGCAACGGCTGACATTAAATGCCAGCTGTTTGAGCCGCGATGAGAGCTATCTTGAACTGGTGGTTTCCGAGGACAACTGTGAGGACATCATTTCGGCATTGGATGCCGACTCCTTCTTCCGGGCGATAAAGCCTCGATACAGCGGCATTGCCTTGCGTGGCATTGAGGCCATTGAATTAAAGGTAAAAGGCTATTCCGGCAAGGATATTGCGGAGTTCTATGGTGTAGGCGAAAATCATGTGGGTGCTTGGATTTCTCGTGCTGCGTGTAAACTTCGCAGTGACCAGTTTGTCTTGGCACTGTTTGAGAAGGCAAGCTGAAAATACGACAATACAATTGTACAGGGAGGTATTTTTTTGAAAATTATTTATACAGCGGTGGGTCGATTCCATCGCAAGGCTACAGTTCGCAGGTTATCTTGCCCCGTCATCTTTGTCGGTCAGCAGGAGTATGCCGTGGATATGCAGGAAATGATTCTGTGGACGGTGTTGAACAGCCGAATTTTGGAGCTGCACCAAATTGATGAGTATTATCGCTCCAAAGCGGCCGAGGTCGGCTACGCTACGCATCGAAGCTGGGATGCCTGCTTACAGAGGCTGCGGCAGCGGGGACTTGTTGCGGCAGGCACAGGAGAAACCGGTGAGGATGCCCTATACAGCTTACTTTCCTGCCTCTATGTAATACCTGTCTCAAACAGCACCCTGCTGCGGGTGATTATTTTTCTCAAGTCTACGCTGTTGGGCAGAATGAGTGTCAGTGTGGCAAAGCATCTATTTGCTCGGCCATCAATGTCCGGTTGCGAGCGTCAGGTGTATCACCTGTCCGGACAGGCCCTCTTGTCCACGGCGGAAATGGTCAAGTGCATCGAAAAAAAGGCGGTAGACCTCTCCACTAGTGACAAGCTGATGGACGTTATTTATGATGACGACGAAACTACCAGCGATAATATCGCAAGTCTTGTCCGCTGCATGGACAGTTGCCAGCCGGTACTCTTGGCGGTAGCGAATCTGTATCTCTCACGTCAGATTATCTTCGACCGGGGTGATGCAGCATGATGGCTTTGCTCAAGGAATGCCCAAGGATATTGCTACAGAAACTCTTTATCACAGGGCTTCTCGGTATCGGCTGTATTGTTGTTGGAGCTGTCTATTGTATCGCTGCTCACGACACTGTTTTTCTGGCTCTCAGTGCCGCCCTATTCATTGGCTGTGCCTACCGCACTATCGGCTTATACTGTATGATAGCTGGCAAGAATTACTGTACAGCGGAGGGCACCTGTATTGGGATTACGCCAAAACCTATGCGTCGCTATCGCAGTGTGCGGCTTATGGATGCCGAGGGTGTAGAAAGCACTTTGTTATTGGATAAGCGCACCAAAATAAAAATTGGCAGCCAATACCGCATCTATTTCAAGAACCATCAGCGGCCGGGTTTCGGCAGCGAGTATTTGGATACCGCATTATCTGCCGACCATTATCTCGGAATTGAAGAACTTGGAGAGTATTCGGGTTCAAATAGCAGGTAAGGTACAATGAAAAAATCCGACAGATTATAAAGTCTGTCGGATTTTCATTGCCCTTAACTTAGTTGTTTCATATATTGGGAATTCCCATTTTACGTGATTATCATATGCAAAACACAGCATTATGATGTCAATAAAAATCAAAATAATCGTATATTTTCGCACATTATTGGATGTCGCAGAGAAACGCAAATAAATTCTAGTAATATGGGGAAAACCGTTTGAAATACCCCTGTTTATTCAGTAGATAGAAGGTGAATCCGATGTACAAGCCTCATACCACAGCGCAATTCAAAGTATGGTAATTCCTGAAAGAACAGTTTGATTTGGAGCAGCGCATCCTTTCCCCGGTCTCACGCAACGCACTGATGCTGGGGGATAAATCCGGCGACAGTATTGTGTTTGCATGGGACGGAAGCGGCATTGTTGAGCAGCCAATGCCAATGCCAGCAGACAAGGAAACAGTTCGTCGCTTTTTGCGAGGCCACCATGCCGGTTTGGCTTATCCACGTCTATATACCATTGAGGATGTCACTCGCTGGTGGCTGTCTCGCAATAACCCTCTTACCTACCAGCAGGCATTGGGGTTCCCTGATGAATTATACCGCTACTTTTTAACCCATGAGCCATATTCCGGGGAGCAGGCGTTATCCATTGTTCAAAAGGAAGTCGTCACGCAGGAAGAATACCTTGGCATTCAGCTGTGGTATCTGGACGGCCATTCGGGAGACGCTTGGCTAGGGCCTTTGTGACTTGACGGAACTGGCGAAATCCACGGCCTCATCCTTCATTATCGCAGAGCCGAGCAGAAGGAATATAGCTTCTACTTAGAAAATGATTACTACCGATTTATGAACGGAACAAACCATGCTACGCCTTGCTGAAATCTATATGCAGTGCATAAAGCGTTGACAAACACAATATACAGTGGTACAATGCTATTGTAATTGATTTTTGTGCGTATCCCTTTGGGATTGCAAACCGTATGGTTTGTATGGCGAGAGAAGCTCGCATTGCACACGTTGTCAAGTTTGTATGCAAGTGTCAGTAGCATTGTTGCGCCCTTTTAGGGGACAACTGTTATTGGCACTTTTTTTATATAGATACAACAGTCGTAAGGCAGAAAGGAGTGTTATGTCGCAAATCCATATCATCGGCCGAGTCACTGCGGATTTTGAGCTGCAGACCAGTACAAACAACATCCCCTATGTTCGCTTTAGCTTAGCTGAAAGGCTTGGTTATGGTGAAAAGGCTAGAACCCAATACTTACAGGTTTGGGCATGGCAAGAGGACGCTGCAAGGCTGATGAAGTACAAGGTCAAGAAAGGGAGTCTTATTTGGGTGTCCGGGTCGTTAGAACTGGAAATCTTTCAGAAACTCGATGGAGTCACCAAAGACAAAAGACTCAAAGTAACACTTGACAACTGGGGCTTTATTCCGGGTGGTAAGGCATCGGCCTCCTCCTCTGACAATGAAGTTCCGCATGTAAGCACCTCTCCCGACAACTCAGAACAGGCCATGCCTGACGGCGAGATAGACGGAGACAGAGAACCATTGCCGGAGTAGCAGCTTATTCCGGTACCAAACATAGGGACCTCAGATGTTCTTTCAATGATTTTATGTTGAAAGGCATTTGAGGTCCCTTTTTTATTTTATTTTAAGGAGTTGAACGAAAATGAAGAATGGAAAAAGAAGCATGTCAAAATCTTCTGCACTGCTGGTTTCGGTTCTCGCTATTTTTGCGTTTATCCGGGGCCCGCTGCAGATTTGGGTTTTGGCTGGTGCATTCGTACTGTGGGGGCTGTGGGTAGCAATTCCCTTGCTCCTCCAGGCGCAAAAACGCAGCGTCTACCAGACACAAAAAAAGAATATTGCGGCACCTGTGAAAGCCAAAGACTTCCAGTTTTCCGACCTTTCGGAGCCGACAGAGGGCATTCTGCTGCGTCATGTGAATTTCCGCATTTCGGCATATCTAAAATCTGCTTTTCCTGATGTGACATGGGAATGGCAGGAACAAGATCCGGAGCGCATCATTAAAAACGGCGGTGCTGCCCGTATTCTATTGTTTGGGGTTCCCGACTACAACTATGCCAGTGTTATTTTTGACAGCAAAGCCAATATTGGCTGTGACATGATGAAGATTGTGCCGCTCAGTGAGGTGTCTGGAGTGCCATCAAGCTCGCCGGCCACACCGACACCCCAGTCGCAGCCCAGCGATCCACAGATATGGTATGAGCTGCAGGCCCGACAGGTGCTTGAGGATTTGATTGCCGACCTTCATTCCAGAGGTCACAGCAGTCTGACTATCAAAGAAAATGGCGACATCTGCGTTAAGCAGGACAATGCTGAGGTGAAAACGCAAATGCTGAAAAACTTTCCCGAGCGCAACTATTGGCAGGCTCTTGCCAAGGTGTTTGAAAAGGAAGGTTTGGCGGCGGCGGTGACCGAGGGCGGTCTTGCAGTAACATGGTAGGTTTACCCTGCCTAATCACAGAAGAAAGGAGAGATGGATTTGAAATCCGGATTAACACTGGAACAGTTGGCAGCTGAGCTGACCCGGCAGAACGATGCAAAGGCGGATTACATGGTTTCCACCCGTAGCATAAAAATGGAATCCTGTGGCACAAACCTGTTTCTGCGCATGGTGGACGGCGAAGAAGTCGATCGTGTGGAGCCCTTTGAGGTCGGTGAAATTGCCCATCGCCAAATCGGTACTTATTTGGGTATCCATTCAAAATACTATAACAAGATGTTGGAACAGGCGCCGGATTTGCTTTCGCATAATGCCAACCACTGGTTCAATAGCGCACCGGAGGAGCGTATGGTTCGTACTTTGGACGGTGTGGCGAGGGCTTTTTTAAGCAATCGCTACCGCCGCATCGACAATTATGAGATTGCTTCTGCAGTGCTGCCTATTATCGGAGAAATGCCTGACGCACGCTTTGAGAGCTGCCAAATCACCGAGAATCGTCTGTATATCAAGGTGGTTAACCCCAGTCTTGTCACCGAGGTGGTCCCGGGAGATATTGTGCAGGCTGGCCTCGTCATTACTAATAGTGAGACTGGACAAGGGGCCTTTTCCGTCCAGCCACTCATCTACCGATTGGTATGCAGTAATGGTATGACAGTCAATGATGCGGCCATACGCCGTAATCATGTAGGCAGAGTTACCTCCGCTGAGGATAATTTTCTAATCTACAGAGACGAAACCATTGCCGCTGATGACCGTGCTTTTCTGATGAAGGTACAAGATACCGTTCGTTCAGCAGTAGATGAAGTGCGCTTTCATCAGGTAGTGAATATGATGCGAGAGGCCAAGGATGCAAGAATGAATACCACTGACGTTCCGGGTGTCGTAAAGCTGGCTGCTAAAAGTTTCAGCATAACGGAAAACGAAAGCGGTGGTGTGCTGCAACATTTGGTAGAGGGCAACGATTTGACCTTGTATGGGTTATCTAACGCTGTGACCCGCTACAGCCAGGATGTGGCAAGCTACGACCGGGCAAGCGAATTGGAAGGCATCGGCTACAATGTTTTGTCTATGGGACAGTCACAGTGGAATCGTTTGAACCAGGCGGCGTAATGCCTTCTGTAAAACAACAAAATTTTAGGAGGATTTTATTATGAGTTACAATAACGAAAACAATAACGAGGCTTTGGTAGCAATGCAGAATTTCCAGCTCCCGAATACCATGAGCGAAACTGCATTTTCAAATGAGGATCTGGCTGAGGATATGGACGGCTTGCAGATGTCTTTCCAGAGGGTGAAAATCCCCGCTGGCGGCGCCTTGCAGTTTGAGCTTCCCGGAGAAGATCCTGAAAACCCCGACTATGCCAAAACACTGGAGGGCGTGATTCTCTATAACCATGCTTCCGGCGCCTATTGGCAGGAAGGCAGCGAGTATGATGAAAACAGTACGCCCCTCTGTGCTACGGTAGACGGCAAGGTCGGCATCGGTGAGCCGGGAGGTTCCTGTGCAATTTGTCCGTTCAATCAGTTTCGCAGCGCAGCGGATGGCAAGGGTAAGGCTTGCAAGAATATGAGGGTTTTGTATCTGCTGCGTGACGGCGACTATCTGCCCATTCAGTTGACTCTGCCGCCCACCAGCATCCGCCCCTTCAATGATTTTTACAATGTGGCCTTCGCTACCAGACGCAGAGCCACCTTTGGCAGCGTGGTGCAAATCGGCCTCAAGCGCATGGACAACGGCAATCTTTATAGTGTTGCCACATTCAAAAAGCTGTATGACTTCACCGGCGACAAGCTGGTGCAGGTCAAGGCTTGCTCGGATAGCTTCAGGGAACAGATTAAGTTCATGCTCCAGCAGCGTGCCGCCGATACGGAGGTGCGCTGTGAGGATAGTTATTCCGTTGATGATGCCTATGTGATGCAGGACGACGGCGACGGCTTCTGCATTACTTCCGGCGCAATCGATGGTGACCGAGAGGAATTACCGCTGTAAAGAAATCGCTGCGCCTTAATGGACGTAGGACATATTTTCAAAGGGATCCCACCGGCCTTCGGGTCGGTGGGATCCCTTATTTTTTAGGAGGATAGACCCATGAATGAAGTACCATTAACAAGAGAGCAAGGGGCATTTGCAACTAAGTGGCACAATCTTATCTACGCCTTCCTCAACGAGAAAGGGCTGTCCGAGATAGACTATTATGACATTGTGGTGTTTGGGTTCCTGCGGGCCGTCAAGCGGTATTTTGTCGAGCCACCGCTACAGAAATATTCTTTCTCAACAATTGCATGGCAGGCTATGGAGAGTGATCTAAGCAATCACTATAAAGCGCAATATCGCCAAAAACGCAATGGCCGTACCATAAGTTTCCATACATTTACTTATGGAGATGGGGCTGTATCTCTGGAAGAAACACTCTCCGCCCCGGATGAACTGATGTTACAGCTTGAAACCGAGCTGTTGCTTCACGATTTGGCACAAAGAGCAACCCGCCAGCACATGGCGGTGGCACGCATGAGGTCGGATGGCTATAACCTGCGAGAGATTGCCAAAACCCAGAGTATCCCCATGAAAAAGGTACAGGAAATGCTTGGAGAGATTTACGATTTGTTGATGGTGGTCTGCCATGGATAAAGGGCTGATTTTCGAGGATTTCTTTATACAACGCAACGATGCACTTGATAATGTCGCCCATAATCTGGCACAACTGATGCTCTCTGCGGATGGGGTCTTGCCGGATGAAAAAGCATTTCCATGGAACATGGAGATTATATGCACCATTTTAGATCATGTGGAGGCCGCGCTGAACGAAAAAGGATATTGCACCTGCTGGCCATATCATGGAGATGATGATACGCCCTGCTATATCCTTGGCGAATGCAGGCACAAGGATTGTCGCTTCAAAAGGAGGTTTTTAAAAAATGAATGAACTTAAAAAAGCAATTTATCTACAAGGAACACTGCTCGCCCCGCTTATGGTGGGGAGTTGTGCCTACATTTCGTACAGCGGTCAGGTAATCCGCACCTCACGTATCGTTGCAATCCATGAGGCCAACGCTTGGCGTGCCTATTTCGAGACACTGAACAGCCGCTATTGTGTTGAGCACTCGCCGGTGCCAATTAGTGCAGAACTGCCCGCATTTAGGCAGTGCGCAGCGTCATAAGGTGCGATAGAATTTATTATGTGCTGCAGAGAACGAATCGTTCTCTGCAGCTATTTTTTCAATGAAAGTGAGGAATACTTATGGGTTCAAAGGGTAAAAAGGACAGTAAATTGATATTGCGGTATCTCGGAGAAGATGATTGGTCTCGCCCTGTATATCAGGACCAGTTCAAACGATTATGGAAGGATGTCGAGTTGGGGGATTCAGCACAACCCAGCTTATATGTCCCTGTTGGGAACGAGTTCGACGGTGAACCTAATATGCCGATTAAGCAAGATTTCACTATTTTGCCAACAGGTCTACCTTCGAGGGAGAAGCGCTTCCAGTATCAAATGCTGGATCGGCTTAGAAGCGACTGTGACTACTATTTAGGCTACGGCCGCAGAAATCCTCAACGCCTTTGCGAAAATAGCGAGAAAGAGCACATCGAAGAGATGAAACGGATGTGGCTCAGTTTTTCGGAAGATGAAAAGCCGGAGTGGCTTCCTTGGGAGAAAATCCTGCAGTATGAAAAAGAAATGTGTGGCGAAAATACTTAGCCGATCTAAGTGCTGTGATAGCAGTTGGGCAGCTGCGAGTATTCTCGTCGCAGTTGCTTTTTTTGAAAGGATGAAAACTAACCATGATGGAACTATTTAATGTAAAGCCGCTCGGCAAAAGGGAGCGGTTCCAATTTAAGTGCACCCGCTGTGGAGAGTGCTGCCGCAAAATTAAGCAGAGCGTCATGTTGGAAAGCCTTGATGCTTACCTCCTGGCTAAACTGCTGAGCCAGACAGACACCTCCATCGCTTCGGTGGAGGATATGTTGCTCAAATATGCGGACCCCATTCCCCTGACGGACACAGGCTTTCCTATCTATGTCCTCAAGACTGTGGGCGATGACGATGCCTGTATCTTCCTTAAAGAAAATGTCTGTGCGGTATATGTTGCACGCCCTCGCACCTGCCGGACATATCCCATTACAGTGGGGCCTGCCGAGAGTGGCACTGACTTTGACTTTGATTATCTCCTGTGCAGGGAAAAATCGCATCATTTTGTTGGTGACACTATCCGCACAAAGGACTGGCTCCGGGAGAATTTCAAGAGAGAGGACCAAGAGTTTTTGCGTGCGGAGTATGAGTCTATCGCAAAGCTTGGACGGCTAATAGACAAAGTTACCGAGCACAATGAACCCAGAGCGATAACGGCGACGTTGCTTGCTCGCTACTACAATTACAGCTTGAATCAGCCGTTCATGCCGCAGTTTCGCCGCAATATGAGCAGGTTGGAATTGCAACTGGCCGAGCTGGCAACGAACAGTTAATGCCACAAGAATAAGTCGCACTGATTAAGGAGGTTGTTATGGACAAGAATTCGGATGCAAAAAATGAACAAAAACTAGGGAATATGCAAACCTTCAAAAGATACATACAGAAGCTGGGAACTCGCCATTCAACATGGAAGGTTTTCGAGGACTTCTGTGCTATTGCAGCAATCACTATCAGCAATTCAGTGCTACCAAATCAAGAACGTGAAAATGACTACCTCTCCCTTATAAAGGAGTACACCCGGGAAGAGTTGGACATGATTACTGAAATGTTTGCAGATTTGGTGCTAAGTCTGGAAAAACAGTCCCACCTTGGCCCCGCCGATATTCTCGGTGGGATATTCCACGACTTGGAGTTGCACAATAAATATAAGGGACAATTTTTTACTCCGCAACATATCTGTAAAGCCGTGGGAGCTATAACATGCCCTCCTGATGAGAAATCCGGCAGGAAGATGCTTGAGGAAGTCGGTTACTTTGAGGTATGCGAACCTTGTGTAGGCTCAGGAGCAATGGTTTTAGGTTTCGCAAACGCACTGCAAGATATTAAATTAAACTACTGCAGCGATATGTGTGTGACAGCCACAGATATCGACCTCAAGTGCGTCCATATGGCCTACATCCAGCTTTCCTTATATGGAATTCCTGCGGTCGTAGTACATGGCAATACGATAACCCTTGAGGAGTGGTCTCACTGGTACACCCCCATATATGTTGTAAATGCGTGGGATTTGCGTCGAAAATTGCACGGAATTTTGTTTGATAAAGCCTCCTGATGGTATTTCATCAACCGAGCAAACAATTTTCCAAGAATCTCAAATTGAGCAAAAGAAAGGATGTTTTATATGAATAATATTTCGATGAAAATTGAGGGGCAAATCAGCTCACTCGATAAAAAAATCGCTTCATTAAGCGGAGACTATTTGACAAATACATGGAAACGGCAACAGGAGCAGAAGAACCGTGACCGGCAAATTGAGCGGTTTAGCAGGCAAAAGCAGATGCTTGAGTATTTGAACGAGGAAGCACAGCAGCGAGAGTTGACCTCCCTTGAGCGAGCCCTGTTGGTCAGCTCTTTTTATGAGAGCATGTGCGGCTATCTCGGTCGAAATCAACATGACGAAGAACATCGTAATTGTGTCATTTCATCGCTGCAGTTTCCAAGCAATGACGAACAGCAGATTAAACGGCTAAACAAGGCCAACATCTATGACACTGAGACTCTATTTGCGGCGATTGCTGAGTATGAGTCTCTCATGCAGAAAGCAACCATTCCGCCAGATCCGGTTGCTGCAAGAATTCGGGATTTGACATTCCAAGCAAGACTATCGCAGCGTGGTGATATTCAATTTTCACCGTTGCCGGCAGTGAAGCAGATCATCGAGATTGCGGCTATTGACTGTAACAGCAGAGTCCTCGATCCAGAGGCTGGCATTGGCAACATAGCGGATGAAGTGAAAAATATTACACCCTATGTGGATTGTATAGAATTGCAAGTGTCTTTTAGGGAGCTGCTTGAACTTAAAGGTCATAGCATTATAGGGCGCAATTTCTTGGAATGTGAGCCGCAGCCAGTATATGATGCGGTTCTGATGAATCCGCCCTTTAGTGAAGAATGCCTGCATATCCAGCACGCCTTCGATTTTGTGAAACCGGGTGGCATACTTGTTGCTATCTGCTGTGTACGGGTAACCCAATCCGGTCAACGTAAGTATGAAGAGTTTCGGACATGGCTGGAGCAACACAGCTTCTATTTTGAAAAGCTGGATGTTAAGTTTGAAATGACTGGAACAAACACACAAATACTCATTATGCACAAATAAATATTTACGAGGGGAGCTATTATGAAACCAAGTACTGGAGCTAACGAATGAATGTGTTGTCCTGCGGCGCCGGAATGCAGTCAACGGCATTGGCATTGATGGCCGCAGAAAATGTTAAGAGAGGCATCGTATACCCGCTTGTGCCGGTGTACGATGCTATCATTTTCTGTGACCTGATGTGTGAACCATCTTGGGTGTATGAGCAAGTTGATTTCATTGCCTCTGTATGTGAACAATATGGGATCCCTTTTTACATATTAGAGGCCAATCTTATGGAGGATCAAGCGTACAGAATCCAGCATGGCAAATATGTAAAGATGCCCCTCTGGACCATGAGTGATGGGAAAAAAGGGAAGTTGCGAAGAGCCTGCACCATGGATTTCAAAATCTTAGCGATTCAGCGTTTTGTGAGGCATGAACTCCTTGGCTATAAAAGGCATCAGCGCCTAAAACCCGAGGATATAGGAGCTCATGAAATGCATATCGGCTTTAGCAATGAAGAGCGCAGTCGTATCTTCGACAGCAGGCATCCTATGTTTGTCAACAAGTTTCCACTGGCAGACATGGGGCTTGAGCGAAAAGACAACTATAAGTATGTTTTGGAGGAATGGGGTATGCCAATGAAGGCATCATCGTGTTATGTGTGTCCCTTCCACCGCAACTATTTCTTTGCACATCTTCAGGAAAATCATCCGAGTGATTATGCGGCTGTATGTGATTTTGACAGGGTGCTTGCCGAAAAACCGCCCGATGGGTGCGTGAAAAGCGACTTATTTATTAGCTATTCCTGCAAGCGCATATGTGACCTCACGGCCGACGATTGTGATGATGCTGAGACCTTCCCATATGCCGGGAAGCAGATTTGGAATGGATTTTGAGAAAGGAGAAAAATCAAAAATGAGGTATCGGGTATCTGGACACACCACTGTCACCGTCACGATTGAGGTGACCGCCGAAAACGAAGCTGATACATACGAAACTGCATTAAACGACCTTAATTCCCTGACCGCTTACGCTGGCAATGGGGGCACGGACCAACTTATCGGCGTTAACAGCGAAGATCAGTCCGTCCATGCAGATGAAGAAATTGTGTATGATGACATTGAGTTGCTTGGCCCCGATGAAGATGAATAACAACAAACCAGCAAATATTATTATAAAGGCAGGTGTGGATATACTTCATGGTCAGAAAATATACCAATCCCCAGACGGCCGGCTATCTGCTGGAAGCGAAAGCCTGTGAACTGGTCTGCAAGGAGTTGCAACGACTCAGCAATAAATTTCAACGGGCTGTAGACAAAGAAGCCGCTACCCGGCAATCGGAATTTGAGGCAGTGCTGCAATACACCAGCGAACAGCAAATCCAAGACGATTATGGCTGGGCACTAATTACCGAAAAACAGTATGACCGGTATATTGATCTATTTCGTCATGGACAGGAAGCCCTTGAAAATGCGCCTCCCACTCCGAAGGCACTTGCGTTTAGGATTTTGTGCCATATCATGGCGGACATCGAGGAAAATCGTCGTGAATGGGAGTTTTCCGCTTTGACACCGGAGCAGCAAATTGCTGAAAGAAAGCGTGCCAAGCGCAGCCAGAGGGAATGGAAAGAAAAAATAGCTGAGATCAAACTTAGACGTGGCATCATTGATACCGATGCCGAATCGTCGTAATAGGGTATTGTTAGGGGGAATGAAAATTGAAACCGAACCGCTGGAGTGTCGCATTTACCATCGTCGTAAACGGCTTGCAGATAGATTTTATGGAATTGCCGCAAGAATATCGTGTTCATATTCTGAGGTGTCTCTTTGAAGGTGAGACAAACGGTACGTTAGACAATGAGAACTCTTGGAAATATCAAAAAGCAGTATAGCAGCAAAAAAGCGTCGGGATTTGTACCCGGCGCTTTTTTGCTTTGTCTATTTAACGTATATCTGTAACAGAAAATTTCTCAGTGTAACATACTTTGGGGTACACTGAGAAATACTTGTGTTCACTCAAGCATTTCCCAATGTCCTTTTGTGTCGGAGCCAATTCTTTTGATAATGCCCTTTTCTTTGAGCGATTTTATGCGGGATGAAATAGTTTTTCGGCTGACAGATAGCATATCAGCTATTGCTTGATGGGTGTACGCAGGATCTTCCACCAAGAGCACTAAGACCTGTTTCTCTCCCTCTGTCACCCTCTCTGTCACCCCCTCTGTCACCTTCACAGACCTTGACCGGATTACTCGCTCTTCTGGTGCTGTGAACTTAATCATAATATCACCCGGATGAATGGTATACTCCGGTTCCGGCACACCATCCTCCCGACATGCATCATATATTTTCTCTATGCCACGACCCCAACTTTCAATAAAACCTGCCAAGTAAAAGGTGTGAGCAATATTAGGGTTGAAAGGTCGGGAAGCATGTTTACTCATAAGATTTTCCAGTGTCCATGTTTCTGGAAGTCGCCCAACATTGGCAATATACAGCTTATCATCATAGACGCTGATCTGAATTGGAATTCCAACACTGTAGTCTTTATGAACGACGGCATTCAACAAAGCCTCACGCAACGCTGCTTCGGGGAATGGATAACGCTCAATTCGCTGAATACCCTTATACGAAATTTTAGCCTTTAGATATTTGTAGTAAATTAGATCCAATGCTTTATCTACCTGCTGAAGCAGTGATCCATGAACCTCATCCTGATAAATCAAGTCGGCATCACTTTCAAAAAATCCGACTTTAATGTAGGCGCCTAAAAACCATCGTTCCGGCTTTGCCGAAAATAACAGAGCCGCAGCATAAGTCAAGTAATCATTGTTTTTCAAATAGAGCTTATCAATTAAGTGCGTCTTCGTTTCAGTCAGAATATCCTTATCCAAGCGGCCTTTTTCCGAAGCCTTCTCCTTAAAGTAGGAAACTACACTGTCATCAATATCCTCCGATTTCAGCTGCGGCATTGGCGAGGACTCCCAATTGATACCTCTGCGGCGCAAAATGAAACTCTCCAGCTCCGGGCCGGATAATTTCTGATTTGTACTGCCACTACGGTAGTAATATGAACCCTTGCAGGATATAGCGACAGGATACGGAGGCACTTCGATTTCGATGCAGTCTTTACCCGTCTGTTGGTGAAGGTTGATATTTACAATAACCCCCATAGCATCCCTTATCTTATTGGGGAGGTCCTCCATCAGTTTACGCACATTTTGAAGTCCAACCGGCTTGCCTTCATCATCCACACCAATAAGCAATATTCCGCCTTGGGCATTTGCAAAACCACAAATCCACGCAAGGTAATCATCTTTCCACGAAGATTTCCACTCTATATTCTGCTTTTCAGCCATTATACTTATTCTCCCTTCATGTATTTTCCGCTCTTGATTCTGGCATCTATTGGCTTTTCCGCATTCTCGGGCACGCCCCAGCTCGCTCCGACTCGCTGTGCACCGACAATCCTGCCCTCGTTGCATAAAAGAGCAATGCGGCGGGCCGAGATGCCCCATCTTTGTGAAGTTTCTTTTGTTGAAAGCAATTTCTCCATAATACGAATACCTCTCATTATATGAAGTGTTGTTGATATAGATTATTATATTCATTTTCCGGAATAATATCAACTGCCCACAAAGAAACTTTTATAACTCTATTTATAATAAACAGTGCCGAGTGCTTCAATTTTCCCCGCCTCAAAAAACTTTGTTGTAATGTTGCCCCCTCAAATCGTAAATAAGGAGTAAATCATCCCAAAAAGTATAGAAGTGTTTTGGAATATCCCAAAACGGTAGGTGCAGACATTTCGACATAAAAAACTGATGTGTTTTAGCCTATCTCAAAATGTACGCTTTTTGGAATAGAGAAAGGGGACAGTGTTTATGGCATTTTATGGCTATCACCGGGTCAGCACCAAAGAGCAGTATGAGGATCGGGGCCTTTTTGAATTGGAGGAGTTCTGCAAGGGGAAAAACATCACTTTGAGTGGAGGAGTGTTTTGTGATAAGCAGACTGGCAAAAACTTCAATCGGCCGGAGTACCAATTTATTCGCAATCGCATTCAACCCGGAGATACACTTATTGTTACAGAGATGGACAGGCTTGGCCGCAATCGCTCTGAAATATTAAAAGAGTTGCAATTCTTTAAGGATCGAGGAGTCTATGTTCTTATCTTAGAGATTCCAACTACGCAGCAGGACTTCTCCTTGATGGAAAACAGCATGGCTCGGATGATGATGGAGACCATCAACAATATGCTCATCGAAATGTATGCTGTTTTTGCTCAGGTAGAAATTGAGAAAAAAGAGAAACGGCAGAAAGAGGGAATTGCTGCGAAAAAGCTGCGCGGCGAGTGGGATGATTATGGGCGTCCGTTGGCGATGGAGGCCGCCGCCTTCGCCAGCGCCTACACAAAAGTGGAAAATGGTGAAATAACAGCCACTGCTTTGCGCAGGGAACTGGGCCTGTCCCATTCAACCTACTATCGTTACCGGGCGGAATATTTGAAAAGCACTCAGCAATAATTGCTCCGGTGCACTGGAAAGGCTCTCAACATGAGAGCCTTTCCGATATATCGGGGCTATACCTTGAACTTGCCGATGCAGTGCAACAGCGTTATACACAACTCCTGATAGAGGTCTTCGTCAAAAACTCCCTCTACAATGGATTCCTTGAGTAACAGGGGCTTGTACATGCTCAAAATTTCCGCTGCCGCATTCGGTGCATCTGCCTGTGCGCTAAGTATCAGTTCCTTAAAATTCATCATTCATCACCACCCATCATCTTTCTGATTTTTTCTATAAAACGATAATAGAGATGCGTTGTCGCCTTATAGCTGATCTCGAGTTCCTCTGACAGTTCCAAGAAACTTCTTTCGTCCAATATCCGTGTTAGAAAAATGTACCTGTCTTGCTCACGGGCCTGCATCAACGCCGTATAGAGCATGGGATTTTCAATCTGTTCCAAAAGAGAAAGCCTTCCTCCAAGGTCGGTGTCCTCCTGAATGAACAGATCAAAGTTCTGCAGCTCCAAAGGGATTTCTAACCGATGGCGCTTCTCATGCCTGCGGAGATAATTTGTCTTTTGCCGCTTAACGGCAGTTAGTAGATAAGCTGTAAATTGGTTCTGCAGTATATCGCTTTCCGATTTTCCATCATTACGCTTTTGCATGGTCTACCTCCGTTTTTTAGGTTTTTGGTGGAAAACCTAAAACGGGAGGGCCACGGCACCTTGTAAAGAACCCTGACAAAAGGAAAAGACGACCGACTTTGTACTTCTGTACAAAATCGACCGCCTTATGGTTGGCACCAAGATAATTGACCGAGAAAGAGCCGGATTTTCGTTTCTTTTTCCTGTGGTGTGCTTCATGTGACCGCAGATAAAGAAACCGCCAAGCTCTCGCCAACTCGTAGGCCGTGTGTCGTTGTTGAGTGGCTGCCAATGTCCTGGTACCATGAATAATCATCATGGCACATCACTCCCTCCCATCGGTGGGAAGCGGCACACTCAGCGACGACACACGCCTTTTGCATTGTGATTTTTACTTGACCGTTACCTTATATGAAAGCCGTCACTGTGCCGATTACAATATGAAGTTTTACTCATCCTTGTGCTATCCAAGCACAATCAAACCTTTGCGCAATAAACCGCCACTTCAGTTTTGTAATTTTAGATACCATTGCTCGAAGTCGTGCAGTCTCATTGAATACGCTGTCTTAGCTTAATATCAATACTATAAAAAAACACCCCTCCGGCGACCGGAAAGGTGTTTCTACAAGAGACGCATAGAAAAACAGCCTCGCCTTACTGCCTTTTTTTATTAGGGCAGCGAGGGTTGTAATCTCAATTGCGACAAAAAATAATTTACCTATACTTTCGTATAGGTAAATTATACAGCTGATTTTCCTCAACTTATTCGTTGCTTTTCCTTAGAACATCCTAAACTTCTCACCAGTTCATCACAAATTTCACTGTGGGTCAAACTTATATCCAATGCCTCGAATGCTTTGGATATAGTCTGGCACATCCTGGGTGCTCTTCAGCTTACTCCGTAAACGGCTAATCAGGTTATTCACATTCTTGGGGTGCGTATCTATATATTCTTCTCCCCATACACATTCAGAGATGATTTCAAAAGTAAGCACACGCTTTTTGTTCTTCAAAAATAAATGCAATGCATCAAACTCCAACGGAGATAGTTCGATATTCTGATCTTTTACTTTAACAGTCCGATATTCCAAACAAAAAAACAAATCCTTTTCAATGATGATGGTTAGGGGACGGGTACTTTTGTCTTCAAGTCGCAGGTAGAAATCTATGTTATCCAGGCCGCTTCGAGTGGCGATTTCCCGTTTTCCATTTTCCAGAATATATTGAGCGGCTCCCATATTGATAAATGCCTCTCTTTCTTCTATGCTACACTCAGAAGGAATGACTACAATCGGAACGGAATTGGTCATCCGAATAATATCTACATATTCCCAAAACTTATGCGAATTTGAATGGATGATTACACAAATGATATTATGTTCGCTCAATTCCTTGAATGCCTCATCTATACTCCGAACAAGATGTATGTCAACATCATATTTCTTCCATTCCTTTTGTGTTCGTAGATATTCGCTTTCTTCATAACCAATACCTAAGACTAAATGGTTCATAAATTTCCTCCCTTCGTGCGATATATCAATTGCAAGTAAGCTGGCAAGAGGAGGTTTTTCGCTGGTGGCTTCAGAACAAGCACAACCTCTCTGAAAAAGATGTTGAACATGCAAGAAACGGACGGAATGGGAATCCGTCCGTTTCTCACCTGTCATAGCACGCTGTTATTTTTTGTGAGAAGATGGATATGAGGAATTCCAAAGGATCTCCATGCCGTTATAAAAGGTTATTTCTCCTGCCTCGCACCGTCCCCACCAACGGTATACCCATCAATAGTGGTGTTTGTCGCAAGTTTTCCGTCCTCGTAGAAGTAATAATGCTTCTCGCCAATCTTAACCCAAGCGCCGCTTACCATCTTACCGCTTACATAGAAGCAGTAGCGTTCGCCGTTGAGGTCAAGCCAGCCTGTGCGCATAGTGCCGTTGGCGTTGAAGTAATACCTATTGCCGTCAATGGTCTGCCAGCCGGTGAGTGCCTTGCCTGTTGTTTGGCTGTAATAGAACCACTGACCACTCTCGTTCTGTGTCCAGCCTCTTGCGGTTGTACTGTCGATAACCACTTCAACAAAGCGGCGAACCACCGTTGCGGCTTCGGCTCTTGTGAGATTGCCTTTCGGGTCGAACCTGCCACCATCCTTGCCAACAATAATACCGGCTTGCTGAACGGCTGCAACGGCATCTTTGGCATAGGCGCTGATGCTTGCGGAATCGGTAAAGTTAAACGCTGTTAATGCAACAGGCAACTTG
>JGI994J12354_10000389_pt1 | contig 43336 bp, 36 predicted proteins | sample IntmicLarv3ML3BL_FD_12354 | JGI IMG/M metagenome (IMG submission 12354) | reverse complement strand
TAACGTTTCTTCTGATAATTCTGACGCCATCGCGGTCAAACCATCATTTGAAAGGATAAGTATTAGAATTAAACATAAGCTTATCAGTCTTTTTATTCGATTCTTCTTCATTAATTGATACCCTCCTTATGCTGTCTTTCTACAACATATACTCTTCATTACGCTCTTATTTGTCTGTCTTCCCATTCAAGATTTCATATATCGTATTCTTTTGCATCTCCTTGCGAAATACTTGACTGAATCTCCTATACTCTTTTAAAATCTCATCTTCTTCGATATTTTCAATTTTATTATTATCTTTCTTGTTTCTGATATTTTCTAAGGCAATGGCTCCCTCCATAATCTCAATAATATCCAAAACAGTAATGTTTTTCGCCGACGCTCCCAAGGTGTACCCGCCAACTAGTTCGCCTCTTCCTTGATGAGACTTTATAATTTTGCTTTCTCGTAATTGTCTTAATACTTTCATTAACACGCCATGAGGAATCTCTTCCACCCTTGATATATGATTGGATGTCAGGATACCCTTTTCGCTTTTATATATAGAACATATTACTCTAACTGCATAGTCTGTCATAAGATTTATCTTCATTTTTCCTCCTACCGCCTTTTTAATAAGCTATTTAATTTCTTTGTTCTCTTTCATTTATCTTCACTATATACTGCTTGCTTTCTTTTTTGGTATATGTAGATGCACAATCCCAATGAGAATATCGCCAGCGAAATATACACTTCCCACCTTTTTGTTTCATCACCTGTTTGGGGAATGATTTTTTCTTGTAACATCATATGTATGATTTCATTGCTTCCCATATACTCTGCTTCTATCTTTAACTGATTATCTACATCACCATCTTTTCCAATAATTTTCATATAAGCAATATTTTTTATTATTCTATCATTTTTATAGCTTTTTTCTTCCACTTGCACCTGAAAAACCAATGTTACTCTTTCTTCTGGTTGCAACTGATTTATAATCCAAAATATACGCTCTGTATTTTCTTCATACAAAGTAGTTATTTGAATATCGGATACTACTTGTTCTTCTATTGTTCTTACAAACTTTGTATGCGTTGGTATCATATCTTTTACAACTAAATTAAATGCAACTACCTCCCCTATGTTCTCCAGATGTAAATAGTATGTAATTATCTCCTCTTCAAGAGAACTGCCTTTTACAAAAGAAACTGCTGGTGCTAGAGCCGTATGATAAGTTATATTTGAATCCTTTTGGTATTGCTCCTGATTAAATACAAATTCATCCTTTTCCCTATTTCCCGCTTGATAGTCATATGTTAGTTCCTCTAACTCTTTATCTTCTATCATCGCTGTATTTGTAAAATCCTTGCCCTCTGTTACACGCCATATGGCTACATCACTATCTGGTGATACTTCCGCTAAGTTCCATTTAAAATTAGGCTCTTCTGCTCTTTCTATTTTTTCTTCAACTGGTTGATTCATTTTCTCTTCTGTGTAGAACTCCACATTATTCTCATCTCGTAGGCTGTCACTTTCTGCTTCCTCTTTTGGGGTAATATTTTCTTTTATATTACGTTTCCATATATGTATTGTATTAATTTCTTCTGAACTTGAAATTACCTCTTCAGGCTGTAATTCTATTTCTTGTTTACCATTTGAAAAAGATTCTTGTTTTTGGCTGTCTTCCATTTCAATCGGTTTATTTAGTAATCCCTTATATGCTATTACTAAAACTGTGGTCATTGAAAGTAGTAAAATCGGTAACAGCACCACAAAACATAACGTAACTGTATTTGTTTTGTTTTTTCTTCTACTAATTTCTTGATTTACACTTTTAGCATCCTTTTTATTATTTGCAAAACCATTCCTTAGTGTTTCTTTTACTGTGTCACCCTCAATAGATTTTTCTTCTTGAGATAATAGTTTAAATAAAACTGGGATTCCAACTATACCAAATAACTTCTCGCTCTTGGAATCTTCCACTTTTTCTATACGCTCTTGAATGGACTTTTTCGCATTATATAGCCTATTCTTTATCGCTGAAATACTACATGATAGCACCTTAGCTATCTCTGGAATTGTTAATTGCTGATAATAATATAGCAGAATTACCTCTTTTTGCTTCAATGGTAAAGTGTCTATTAATCCCAATACTAATTCATTTTTCTCTTTTGTTTGTACAATACCCTCTGGATTATCTTCTAAACTCTGTTCTTCTTCTAACAAATCTTCTTTATAATCGGCTTCTTTTCGCCTAGATAATTTTTTCAGACGATTTTTACACTTACTAAAAATAATCTGATTCATCCAGCTATTAAAACCCTCAGGAATTTTTAACTCCTCTATTCGACTATAAATACTAAAAATAATTTCTTGCGATACATCCTGGGCTTCTTCTTCATTATTCAGAAATTTGAATGATAAGTAATATATGGTTCTATGAATCTCGTTAAATAAAAGTTCAAAATACTTCTCCTTATTACTTTGAACCTTTTTAACTATTTTGGCAAGGTCATAGTTGTTCATTTATTTCCTCCCTTATTATTTTCTTGCCTATACTTAAGACAATCGTTTTTATCAAAAGGATAGGTTGAATATTAATTTTTTTTAGCTTTAGATTAATGATTATATTCTAAAGCTGCATTTCACACATGTATATTATACAAAACGTTTATGTATTAGTAAATGTATATATATTGGTAAATGACATTTCATAACATTCAATGCAGGACTTTTTTATGTCTTTTCATATCACTTCCATATGATTTTCTTTGGCATAGGCATCATTCTTTCCCTCACTCCACTCAATTATCAATAAAAAAATCATAACTTTAAGAGTTGTCTAAATATTAAAATTAATATTTAGACAACTCTTATTTTTACGCCTCAAAAGCTATTATCTATAATTTTGAAAAAATTTCACTATTGATATATTCAATGCACTTAGGCGAAACTTTTTCATAATCCTGCAAATAAATATCCAATGATACCGGACCATCATAGCAGGTTTCTTTTAATTTGCGATAGACAGACAATAAATCAATTTCCCCATCCCAAGGTAACTTATGACAATGTTCTCCCATACACATGTTCTCAATATGTGAGTAAACGATAAAATCCTTTGCTCTCTCAATCGCTTTCATCAAATCTACTTCTGACAGATATACATGACCAACATCAAAGTTGAGCTTAAATGCTGGACTATTCACTCTGTCTGCCATCTCAAAAAAACGCTTAAAATTATGTATTAATTGATTTGGTTCAACCTCAATAGCGATTTTCACGCCATTTGCCTCTGCTATATTACAAAGCTCCTTGGTTCTTTTTGCGAATACATCATAAATCTCTGGATTTGCTTCACGTTCCTCAAGAGGCACATAAGTTGACATAATCACAACATCCGTCTTATATTTCGGTGCCGCTTTTAGCAACTGCTTCTGCGCTTCATAAGTGAGATTATCTTTTACATAGCTTTGATGACATGCAAGGGCTGTTATTGGAAATGAAAGTTCTTCACTAACTTCATTTACTTGTTTGATGACATAATCATCCATGTAGTCAAACGCAAGAATGTTGGTCAAGCCACGAACTATACTAAGTTCCATTCCTCCATAACCCATCTCGTTAAACATCCTCATTGTATCAATAAGTGAACGGTTCTTGATTACTTGATTTCGTGCTGTTAAAAACATAGCTGTCACTCCTTTTCTATAAGTATATATTTATTATAATTACTGATTTTATATTTAATTCACCTTATACTCTATATTTATATCATACATAAAAATATTTTTTATGCAATATCTTTTCGCAAAAAATATCTGCTTCAAGATATCCAGCTACTATCTAATGATAATAAACCTCACGCCTTTCATATGACACCACTCCTATAACTGATATAACTACTGCCACCACTATAACCGCAACAAATGGCAATATTTGAAATTCCTCAATCGGATAGCCAGACAACGCGCCAAATGCCGATATACGAATAAAACTATCTGGTAATTCCATCAGCCTACCAATATATACCACAAAAAATGAGAACCCTAAATATACCCAGACAAGAGAAGTCAACTTCGGTAGCACCCCTGTCAACAATACGCTAATTCCCACAAACAGCCAAATACCCGGCAAATTCACCAAACCAGCCATTGCCATATCCACAAGAGTGAGAGCCTCCGCCATCACTGTTCTTGCCGCCAACCACATACTAAAAGATAGTGTGAGCTGCAACACCACAGATAAAGTTACTGCGATTGTAATATATGGCAATAATTGTCCTGTTTTTGATACCGACCGTGCGTAAACCGCTTCCAAACGATTTTTCTTTTCTTCTGAACGAAGCCTCAAAACACAGCTTATTACAGGAATAGATGTGACCAGTGACATAATTAATGTAATATATGTCATAAAACTTAATATCATATCCTCACCAGCTCCAGTGGCAATAATCATTTGAAAAATCTCATTCTGGCTAATAAAAGATTCAAAGTCACCAAAAACTGACCCGTAAGACAGACCAAATATAAACATAATGATAATCCAAGCAACCACCATCTTTTTTGTCAAACGCAATGCCAAACCAAACGGCGTTGATAAAGATGCTTGTGCATGAGCACGCCCACGCCTTTGTGGAAGCAACCCCGCACCAAGATCACGTTTTGTACTGATATGTATGGCAATTATCGCAATCACAAGCGTTTCCGCAAGGATTAAAAAAATGGGCCAGACATGATTTTTGGCAAAGGGTGATGCTAGAAATACGATGCTAAACGGTGAAAAATAAGATACTATTCCACCGGAAAGATTACCCATCGCCGCAATCAAGTAAAAAATACCAAGCACCATAAAGCAACCGCCAATCATACTGCGTGATGTTGAACATAATTGGGAAAATAGCATAGCTATCGCAGCAAAAAATAAACCCACCACCAAAAATAAACCGCCGAGCAGGAAACAGCCACTCACTGTCATACTTTCTATCCGAAACATGGCAAGCCCTATAGCACACAAGAATCCGATAACAGTATTAGCAAAAACCGTAATCATCCAGCTTGAAGACAATATCGCCACACGTCCAACGGGCAGAGAACGCATAACTTCCAACTTGCCATCTTCCTCATCTTTTCTTGTATGGCGTGCTACAAGAAAAATATTCATCGCACCAATTAAAATCAATATCCATATCATCATCTGCTGCGTATACATAACACCATAGGTGTATGGCTCTGCATATAACGGCCCACAAAGAGCAATCATCGTAGGATTTTTCATCGTTTCGGCATACATGAGAAGCTCTGCTGGTGACCTCGCAATCTGAGTAAATAACGGGGCACAAAGAAGTGCAAAAAATACCACACCACCAATCCATAATGGTAAAAAAAGTCGGTCACATCTTAGGGCGAAGCGAAATAATGTACCTGTATTTGTAAATCGTTTCATTATAGCTCTCCTCTCTATCCATCATAATGACTTAAGAATAACTCCTCAAGTGTCGGCGGTGTCACTGTGATATGCACGATTTTGGCATCTGCAAGAACTTTCATCACCGCACCAGTTGCATCACTATCAGTACAAAAAGACACAACTCCTGCTTTCTCGCTGACATCATATACACCTTTCATTTCCGACAAATCTGTTAGCGGCTGAACCGTTTCCACCATAATATTTGTTCGTGAAAGATGCCGCATCTCACGAAGCGTTCCGGTATCAACAATTTTTCCATTTCTGATAATGGATAATCTGTCACAAAGTTTCTCAACCTCTGAAAGAATATGGCTGGACAACAAAACCGTCTTCCCCTCTGCCTTAACCTTAGCCACGCATTCATGAAACACTAACTCCATCAATGGGTCAAGCCCGCTCGTTGGTTCATCGAAAATATATAAATCCGCTTCTGAGGCAAATGCAGCTATCAAGGCAACCTTTTGACGATTTCCTTTCGAGTATGTACCCGCTTTTTTAGTTGGATCAAAATCAAATTTTTCAATCAGCTCTTCTTTATATCGAGTCTCACTTCCACGCCTTAGGCGCACGAATAAATCAATGATTTCGCCACCAGTAAGATTCTCCCACAAATTCACATCACCCGGCACATAAGCTAGTCGCTTATGAATATCCACCGCATCGCGCCAAGCATCACGACCAAAAATCTGAGCTGTGCCTGTATCGGGCTTCAATACACCGAGCAATGTACGGATTGTTGTACTTTTACCGGCGCCATTCGGCCCAATGAATCCGTAAACTTCGCCCGCACCTATTTCCAAATTAACACCATCTAACGCCTTAACCTTACCAAAAGTTTTCACCAAATTCTCCGCTTTAATAATCATATTTTGCATAAAAACCTCCTTATTCTTTATATAATCCATGCCGAAGCACATTCATGTACTTATCTAAATCATTCGCTATATACTCTAAACTTTCCATTTCTGCAGTCAATACACCGCTTGACAGCATCTTATCTGTATATTTTTCACATACCCATGCAATTATTTCTGTAGCAATATTTTTCTCCACCCCATCACGGAGCAGACTGCCATCCAATAAACCAAATAGTATCTCCAAATAATTATCGGACATACCAACCATATTTTCACATTCTTGTAACAGGCTTTTTGGTAAATGCTCTCCCCACATCGCAATTAAAAATGTAGTTTCCTTTGGATATAACAGACAAACCTTAATTTTTAATTGGACGATTGACTTGATGCTTGAAAATACATCTCCACTTTGAAGCGGCAACTCGCTCATAGTCCCGCTCGCTATCCGTCTCGCTGATTCTTTCATTAGAAACTTATATAACCCCTCCTTGTTGCCAAAATAATGAAATAATCCCCCCTTACTAATGCCCGCTTTTTGCGTAATCACATTCGTTGATGCCTCTCCGTAACCTTTTTCGAGAAACTCATCATAAGCCACGGCCAATATTCGTTTTTGCTTTTCTTCATCAAGTTTTAGAAAATGTATGTATTCTTCACTATCCACAACAAGGGACTTCATCATTAAATCCTCGGTATTATCTTCCATTCTAGCCATTTTAGTCACTCCTTTCAGCATGATTGACCATGCGGTCAAATTCATTGTAACAAAATTTGACCGCATGGTCAACATCTTTTTGAGCATCTAAAAAATACCCCTTGACTACTTCCAATTTTACAAAAAAATAAGGCCACAATAAAAACTGTGACCTTTAAATTTATCTATTTCACTTAATATTATAGCTTTATCCTGTTATAAAAATCAATCATCATAATCAATATCTGATTTTAGTATATTCCCTGTCATTGCATCTATTTCATATTCATATTCCATCCTACCATTATGAAATTCAACTTCATATACCATTTTTCCGTCTTCATAATCAAGTCTAACTCTCACTAGGCTGACTTGAGATTCTATCAGTCCAGCAGCAGCAAGTGCAATGGACTTTGCTTCTGATTCACTGATATGCTGCACATCACCATTTGATATTGATTGTGGCGACATTGTTTCTTGTTCAATGAAATTATTCGGAATCGAATAGTTCTCAATATCTCTGTCAAACTCCAGTATTGCGCCACTTACTGCATCTATTTCATAGTCATATTCCACATTGTCGCTGTAAAACTCGACATCGTAAACCATACGGCGGTCATCACGCTCAAAATGTGCTTTAACAAAAGTGACCTGTGATTCCGACAATCCCGCATGACTAAGAGCTATTGCTTTTGCCTCAGCTTCGCCAATATCCTGCCCCATATTGCTTGATGTGGATTGTGGTGCTGCTGTCTCTTGTGTAATAGAATTATTCGGAATCGAATAGTTTTCAATATCCCTATCAAACTCCATAATTGTTCCACTTACTGCATTGATTTCATAATCATATTCCACATTGCCGCTGTAAAATTCGATATCATAAACCATGCGTAGACCCTCACGTTCCAAATGGGCTTTGATAAACATAACCTCTGATTCTGTCAAACCTGCATGGGTGAGCGCGATGGATTTTGCTTCGGCTTCGCTGATATATCGACTACCCGATGTAGTGGTCGCCGCAAAAACACTTCCAGATAAAATTGTTAGCGTAACAATCACCAATGCGCAAATCGTTGCTAAGCCTTTTCTTTTTTGACCTATCTCCATAATAGAAAATAATCTTTTTTTCATACTGTTCTTACCTCCGTAAAAATATGTTGATAAAATATGTGTCTTGGTATTCTTTGTACCGATAAAACTAATTATAGTTTCACCATAGTGCCTGCGCCTGTCCGCATCCTTACCTGCTACAACTGCCTCGTCACACGCCACTTCACAGGTTGCTCGTATGGCTTTTGTCATTACATAAACAAACGGATTAAACCAATGTATGATAGAAACCAATAAAACAAGGAGATTAACCCACAAATCCCTGCGCCTGTAATGGGTCAATTCGTGTCTGAAAACATGCTCCAATTCGTCGGCTGGTATCAATTTTCCTGGCAAGAGTATTGTTGGATTACGAAAACCAATTAGCATTGGACTTGATAAGAAGATGCACTCCTTTAGCGCTATTGTTGTGCCTGTAAGTCCCATGTCTGTCCGCACTTTTTGAAAAACTAAGTTCGTTTGCTCATCAGCTACATCAACACCCCATCTGCGGACAGATGCTGTAAACTTACTATAAGCTAATAGATGAAAAGTAAAAACAATTAACATACCAATTATCCATATTACCAGTAAAACCACTGTATTGAAAACAATTTGGTTTGCAATCGGTTGAACATTAGGCGTTATATCTGATGCCACGGCGGTTTCCTGCAACAGCATTTGCGAAATTTCACTTTCTGCTGGCTCAGTGGATATACTTGTTGTTCCAAATGCTATGGGTATTTGAACGGATTCTAAAGGAACAGTAAGGCTTGGCCTAAATGGAACCAGCAACCCTAATAAGACAATCAGCCACATGTAGTATCGAACCATAGCGGAAATTCTTTTTTCTAGCACTTTATTAAAAAATAACAACAATATTATAACCATTGACATGGTAAGTGATATTGTCAAGAATGTAAACATAAATGTATTCACTTTTCACCTGCCCTTTCTTCAAGCCAGTTTTTCAACTCATCTATTTCTTTATTGGTAAGTTTTTTACCTTCGTACAAAGTGTTGACAAAGCTACATATAGAATTGCTCTGAAACCGACCAAAGAAGCTATTTGTTTCAATACTCAGATAATCTTTTTGTGAAATGAGAGGAGAATATATTCTCTCCTTGCCGATTTTTTCGCTATAAAGAAATCCCTTATCAATAAGGCGTACAAGTAATGTTAAGACTGTTTGAGGTTTCCACGCCTTATTTGAATCCAAATAGGAAATAATTTGATTTGTTGATATTGGGGGAGTATTCTGCCAAACAATACACATAATCTCAAATTCCGCATCTGGCAATCTTTTTATGTTTTTCATCATAGTACCTCACATTTTCTACAAGTGTCGTTTTTTATATTCTACTATTGTAGTTTTTAATTGTCAATAGTTTTTTTAATTTTCACAAAAAAATGCAACCCCCTATCTCTAAGGGATTGCATTATATTTTTTCAATTAATCAAGAACAGTAGCAACTCTTCCTGAACCAACTGTACGTCCACCTTCACGGATAGCAAAGCTTAAACCTTGCTCCATAGCGATTGGGTGAATAAGTTCGATTGTCATTTCAATGTTGTCACCAGGCATACACATTTCTGTTCCTGCTGGAAGCTGTGTGATACCAGTAACATCAGTTGTTCTGAAATAGAACTGTGGTCTATAGTTATTGAAGAATGGAGTATGACGTCCACCTTCTTCTTTTGTCAATACATATACTTGAGCAGTGAATTTTGTATGGCATTTGATTGAACCTGGTTTAACAAGACACTGTCCTCTTTCGATTTCAGTTCTTTGAACACCACGTAATAAGGCACCAATGTTATCACCAGCTTGTGCATCATCAAGGAGTTTACGGAACATTTCAATTCCTGTAATAACAACTTTACGAGCTTCTTCTTTGATACCAACGATTTCTACTTCATCAGAAACGTTAAGTGTACCACGTTCGATTCTACCAGTAGCAACTGTACCACGTCCTGTGATTGAGAAAACGTCTTCGATTGGCATTAAGAATGGTTGATCTGTAGCACGTTTTGGATCTGGAATCCATGAATCTACAGCCGCCATTAATTCAAGAACTTTATCTCCCCATGCACATGTAGGATCTTCAAGTGCTTTAAGAGCAGAACCTTGAATTACTGGTGTATCATCACCTGGGAATTCATATTCGCTTAATAAATCTCTGATTTCCATTTCTACTAATTCAAGTAATTCTTCATCATCTACCATGTCACATTTGTTCATGAATACAACGATGTAAGGAACACCTACCTGACGAGAAAGTAAGATATGTTCTTTTGTTTGAGCCATAACACCATCAGTAGCAGCAACAACAAGGATAGCACCATCCATTTGTGCAGCTCCAGTGATCATGTTCTTAACGTAATCGGCATGTCCTGGACAATCTACGTGAGCGTAATGTCTGTTTTCTGTTTCATATTCTACGTGAGAAGTTGAGATAGTGATACCTCTTTCTCTTTCCTCTGGAGCTTTGTCAATCTTATCAAATGCAACAATTTCACCTGTTCCTAATCTTTCATGTAATGTTCTTGTGATAGCTGCTGTTAATGTTGTTTTACCATGATCAACGTGTCCGATTGTACCGATGTTAGCATGCGGTTTATTTCTTTCAAATTTAGCTTTAGCCATTTTTAAACGTCCTCCTTATAAATATGTGCCTCTCTTGGGCATTATCGTTTTCTTTTATATAACTAGGCTATCTTAAATTATATTTCAAATCTAAGATATTTTCAAGCCTAATTTCTTATTTTGATGTTCTTATTTTGCTTTTGCGCTAAGAACCTTTTCTTGCACTGATTTTGGCACTTGTTCATATTTCTCAAAGAACATAGAATAGTTACCGCGTCCTTGTGTTCTGGAACGTAAGTCAGTCGCATATCCAAACATTTCAGCAAGTGGAACAAAACCTCTAACCATTTTTCCACCACCGATATCATCCATACCCTCAATACGTCCACGACGTGAGTTAATGTCACCAATAACATCACCCATGTAGTCTTCTGGCATAGTAACTTCTACTTTCATGATTGGCTCTAATAAAATTGCATTTCCTTTTTTCATCGCATCTTTAAATGCCATAGAACCTGCGATGTGGAAAGCCATTTCACTTGAATCCACTTCATGGTAAGAACCATCGTAAACATTAGCTTTTACACCAAGTACTGGGAATCCTCCAAGAATACCCGCTTTTGATGCCTCTTCAATACCTGCACCAACTGCTGGAATGTATTCCCTTGGAATCGCTCCACCAACTACAGTTGATTCAAATACAAATGTTTCTTCAGCATTTGGATCCATTGGCTCAAATTTAACTTTACAATGTCCGTACTGTCCACGTCCACCAGATTGTTTCGCATATTTGCTATCAACCGTAATGGCTTCGGTAAATGTTTCTTTGTAAGCAACTTGAGGTGCGCCTACATTCGCTTCTACTTTAAATTCACGAAGAAGTCTGTCAACGATGATTTCCAGATGAAGTTCACCCATACCAGCGATGATTGTTTGACCTGTTTCATGATCTGTATGTGCTCTAAATGTTGGATCTTCTTCTGCAAGTTTTGCTAAAGATTCTCCAAGTTTACCCTGACTAGCTTTTGTCTTTGGCTCAATCGCCAACTCAATAACTGGTTCTGGGAATTCCATTGATTCTAAAATAACTGGATTTTTCTCATCACAGATGGTATCACCTGTTGTTGTTACTTTAAAACCTACTGCTGCTGCAATATCACCAGCATATACTTTATCAATTTCTTGACGTTTATTCGCGTGCATTTGAAGAATACGTCCAACACGCTCTTTTTTATTCTTAGTCGCATTTAACACATAAGAACCAGCGTTAATACTTCCAGAATAAACTCTAAAGAATGCCAGCTTACCAACAAATGGATCCGCCATGATTTTGAATGCCAATGCTGAAAATGGTTCTTCATCTGAAGAATGTCTAACCGCATCATTTCCATCCATATCTTTTCCATCAATAGCAGGGATGTCAACTGGAGATGGCATATATTCAATAACACCATCAAGAAGTTTTTGCACACCTTTATTCTTGTATGCTGAACCACAGAATACAGGAATTGCTGTACAAGTACAACATCCTTTTCTCAATCCTGCTTTTAACTCTTCAACAGTTGGCTCTTCGCCTTCTAAATACTGCATCATTAAATCATCATCTAATTCACAGATTTTTTCAACTAATTCGCCTCTATAAAGCTCTGCATCATCTTTCATGTCATCTGGAATCTCTGTAATGCTGATATCTTCCCCTTTATCATCGTTAAAGATATACGCTTGCATTTCCATCAAATCAATAACGCCTTGGAAATTATCTTCTTTACCGATTGGAAGCTGAAGCATAATTGTGTTTTTGCCCAATCTGTTTTTAATTTGTTCTACTGCATTGTAGAAATCGGCACCTAGCATATCCATTTTATTAATAAATGCCATTCTAGGTACATTGTATGTGTCAGCTTGACGCCATACGTTTTCTGATTGAGGTTCTACACCGCTTTTAGCACAAAATACACCTACTGCACCATCAAGTACGCGTAGTGAACGCTCAACCTCTACGGTAAAATCAACGTGTCCCGGCGTATCAATAATATTGACACGATTCTCTAAAGCATCTGCTTTTGCCTCTGCACGTTCCTGCAAAGTCCAATGACATGTTGTCGCCGCTGATGTGATTGTGATACCTCTTTCCTGCTCTTGTTCCATCCAGTCCATAGTAGCAGTACCTTCATGAGTATCACCGATTTTATAATTAACACCGGTATAAAATAGAATACGCTCGGTTAATGTTGTCTTACCAGCATCAATATGAGCCATAATACCAATGTTTCTTGTTCTTTCTAGTGGATATTCTCTTCCAGCCAAGGGTGGTTCCTCCTTAATATTCTTGGAAAAAAGCTATGCTTGTTTCAACTGCCACAGATTAATATCTGTAATGAGCAAACGCTTTGTTCGCTTCTGCCATTTTATGCATATCTTCTTTCTTTTTAACTGATGCACCAGTATTATTTGCTGCATCTAAAAGTTCATTTGCTAATCTTTCTTCCATTGTTTTCTCGCCTCTTTTACGTGAATACAATGTCAACCAACGAAGTGCTAAAGCCTGACGTCTTTCTGTTCTCACTTCGATTGGTACCTGATAAGTTGCTCCACCAATACGTCTAGCCTTTACTTCAAGTATCGGCATAATATTGTTCATCGCCTCTTCAAATATTTCTATCGCTGGCTTTTCTTGTTTTGCCGCAATCTTATCAAATGCTCCATATACTATTTTTTGAGCTACTCCCTTTTTACCATCTAACATGATGTTATTAACAAGTTTTGTAACTACTTTATTGTTGTATAATGGATCTGCTAATACGTCTCTTTTTTGAGTATGTCCTTTACGTGGCACGGTACTTCCCTCCTTAATCATGAATATAATTAAATCTTAGGTACTCACATTTCTCATTCTACTGTGTTCGCGCACGGTAATCTCTATATATAAACCCGCAACCATCAGGCAATACAAATTTCCGGCACAAAGAATAGTTTCCGTCTGTGATACTAAATTAATTACTCTCTATTTTTTTCTGACACAAAAATTTTATTTCGCGTCTTTTGGTCTCTTAGCACCGTATTTTGAACGTGCTTGTCTTCTCTTCGCTACACCTGCAGTATCGAGTGTACCTCTGACTACATGGTATCTAGTACCTGGTAAATCTTTTACTCTACCACCACGAATTAATACAACACTATGCTCCTGTAAGTTATGTCCCTCACCTGGGATATAGCTTGTTACCTCGATTCCGTTTGACAAACGAACTCTGGCAATCTTTCTAAGAGCTGAGTTAGGTTTTTTAGGTGTTGCTGTCTTAACTGCTGTACATACACCTCTCTTTTGTGGTGCAGATGCATCTGTACTTCTTTTCTTAAGGGAGTTAAACCCTTTTTGAAGTGCTGGTGCAGTTGATTTCTTAACAGACGTTTGTCTTCCTTTTCTTACTAACTGATTAAATGTTGGCATTCTTTTTCACCTCCTAATAATATTCTGTTGGTTGCTGTCTATCCATTTCTGAATATTTGTACACACAAAAACACAGCGTCTTCACGCATACTAAATCATTATATATTTTCAAACTTAGAATGTCAAGCATTAACAAAATTCTTTTCTTGTGTATTTTTCGCTTATTCAGTATAATAAAAAAAGAAAATTTTATTACATAGAAAGGAATTTGTATATATATGCTACGTTTTATCTCAGTTGTTATGGTTGTTGTATTATTTCTAATTTTCTCAATCCCTATTCTTATCATTGAATGGATTATCGGAAAATTTAATAAGGAGCTAAAGGCTAAAAGCTCACTTAAAATCGTTCAGGCAGTATTTCGCCTCGTGCTTTTCCTAACCGGCGTAAAAGTAACAGTTATCGGGCAGGAAAATATTCCCACTGATGAAGCGGTTCTTTATGTTGGAAATCATCAAAGTTTCTTTGATATTTTGCTCACCTATACGCGCGTTGCTGGCTTAACCGGATATGTTGCCAAAAAAGAAATGCTGAAAATCCCTTTGTTAAGCCACTGGATGAAATATCTCCATTGCCTTTTCCTCGACCGAAAGAATATCAAGGAGGGATTAAAAACCATACTTATCGGAATTGATAACATTAAAAATGGCATTTCCATGTGTATTTTCCCAGAAGGCACTCGTAATAAAAATGGTGATGGTATCATCGCTCCCTTTAAAGAAGGCAGTTTGAAGATGGCTGAAAAAACTGGCTGTGCAATCATTCCTATGGCGATGAATAATACTTCTGAAATTTTTGAAAACCATTTTCCCAAAATAAAACCTTGTCATGTAATACTAGAATATGGGAAGCCGATTTATCCTAGAGAATTAGCCCCCGAAGATCGTAAATTTTTAGGTGCCTATACGCAAAAAATCATCCAAACTATGGTAGATAAGAACGCACCGCTCATTTAAACTAGCCTTTCTAAAAAAGGAAAATGGACCAAAGCACTTAGCCTTTGCCCATCTTCCTTTTTTTTGTTCTATATCCACTATTCTTCCTATAAAAACATTTTACGGTTGCATAACCAATGACAATCCCCATAATACTTCCACCCACCACATCTGATAGATAATGTACATAAAGGTATAATCTTGAAAATGCAATACTGCTCGCCAACATAATTGCTGGTATTCCCAGTTTTTTATTGGTTAAAAATAATACCGTTGCCGCTGCAAAAGAAGACAACGAATGACCCGATGGAAATGAAAAATCTACTTGTTCTGGTATCAATAACTCAAACGCTGTATTCACATCATAAGGTCTTGTTCTCCTTATCAGAGGCTTTAATGTTATATTTCCAATGAGTAAGCCAATAATCAGAGCCACCGCTAAAATCAAACCATCTTTTCGATATTTTTTCTTTGTCCATAAGTAAATGATAATGATAATCCACACAATCCCATAGCTTCCTAATTTAGTTACGAGCGGCATCACTACATCTAAAGCATCACTTCTAACATGTTCTTGCAGCCAATCTAAAATAGCAATTTCTTTTTTGGTAATTTTGTGAAACTTGCTAACAACTTCCTTTACTTCATTCATAAGTATTTTCCCTTTATCAACTTCTTCTATTTTCGTTTCTTTTACTGAAACACTATCGTTTTATCTAAATACTCCATCTTTATAATCACATACGGATACGATTGCGCTTCTGGAATTTCTTGTGTTTTGTCCGGTCCAATTAAATTTGTCTTGAAATAAATCGCATTACTTGTTAAGTAACACTCATTTATCGCCACACTATAACCCCCAGTAGTCTGCACGCCATACCCTCTAATCACATAAAAAGCGTCCTCCGTTTTATATGTAAGTTTAAATTCGTTTTGCTTTCTTTCATCAATTAAAACCGCCAACTCTTCTGGAGTATCCTCACCGCTTACCACAGTAAACTCTATATCTCTTATTTTTTCTCTGCCAGTGTCTTCTTTTTTGCAACCAAATAGACACAAGCACAAACATGCTAAGATGAAAATGGATAGCATGATACGATATTTCTCTATTCTATTTTTCATTTTATTCCCTTTCCTCATCATTTACTCGCTATATTGATATAGTTTATTATTTGAGAAAAGAGATTATACATATTTCTTTAGAAATCCTTTTTAAAATCATTTACAAGCCAATTTACAACTTCGGCAAATTTCATTCCGTTCGACGCCTTTACTAAAACAGTGTCATTTTCTTTTAAATCATCTCTTAGAACCGCATATAAATCTTCTTTTTGATGTATATAAAACACCTTCTCTTTCGCTTCCTCTACTTCTAAAGCGCCTTTGTACATAAATTCACTGAGCTTGCCAACACAGAAAATCATATCAAACCCTTTTTCTGCCGCATATCTGCCACATTCTTGATGAAGCTGCAGCTCTCTTTCTCCGAGCTCAAACATATCCCCAAGAACTGCTATTTTTCTGCCCTCCGCCTGTGCCAAAACATCTAAAGACGCTTTCATTGAAACTGGATTAGCATTGTAACAATCATCTATAATCGTAATTCCGTCCGCCTCAATAATATTATTTCTGCCCCCTACCGGCACTAAACTTTCAATTCCAGCCTTAATCTCTTTCGCACTCAAGCCTAGTATTTCACCGACTGCTGCTGCTGCCAGAGCATTATATACCATATGATAACCCGGTATTGGTATTTGTACTTCAAATTCTTTTTGCAATGTCACAATCTTACAAACACTGCCTTTTAAACCTTTATTTTCAAAATCAACCGCTTTTATCATTTGTTTTTGCTCCACGCCAAAAAATAATGGCGTGATTCCTTTTTGTTCTGTTACAGATGCCAAATGCACATCATCACCATTCAAAACAATGCTTCCATCTCTTTGTATAAAATCAAAGATTTCCGTTTTTGCCTTTANCACCCCAAATCTATCATTCAAATTCTCCAAATGACAATCGCCTATATTGGTAATGACACAGATATCCGGCTGGGCAATCTTGCTCAACTCATGCATTTCACCAAAATCACTAATTCCCATTTCTAAAACCGCCACTTCATGCTCTTCGTTCAGTTGAAAAATAGTGAGCGGCAAACCAATTTCATTATTAAAATTCCCCTGTGTTTTTAAAGTTTTAAATTTCCTTGAAACGACAGACGCAATCATCTCTTTTGTACTGGTCTTGCCCACACTTCCTGTAATTCCAACCACTTTAATCGAAAGAAACTCGCGATAAAATCTAGCTATATCCTTTAAAGCCTGCAATGTCGATTTGACCAAAATATAAGGTACTTGAGTGTCCTCTAACTCCTTTTCAGATAAACAACAAATAGCCCCTTTTTTGTAAACCTCTTCAATCGCATCATGCCCGTCAAATCGTATGCCCTTAATCGGTATAAATAAGCTATCTTTTCCAATCTCCCGACTATCTATGGAAATGCTTTCCACTTCTCGACTTTCCAAATGTTTTGAGCCGATATACTTCCCATCACAACACTTTGCTATATTCTCTATTGATAAGCCTTTCATAAATGCTCTCCCTTATGCTCTATACTTCTTTAAAGATTCTTCCATTAAAAGCTCGCATACACCTGCAAAATCAATCCCTACCGCTGCCGCCTCTTGTGGTAACAAGCTGGTCGGTGTCATTCCGGGCAATGTATTCGCTTCCAAACAAAAGATTTCATTCTTTTCATTTAATAAGAAGTCAATTCTTCCATAGGCTTCTAGTCTTAACAAGATAAATACCTCATTGGCATATCTTTGCATCTCTTTTGTAATCTCGTCGGACAAATCCGCTGGACAAGTTTCTACTGCCATTCCTGCCTGATATTTATTTTCATAATTATAAAATCCCTCTAAAGGTGCAATCTCAATAATTGGAAACACTTTATCGCCAATAATTCCGATCGAAAATTCTCTCCCTTTTACATATTCTTCTACGATAACTTCATCCTCAAAAGAAAATGCTTCTCTCAATGCTTCCTCATATTCCTCTATTGTACTCACAATAAAGACACCTATGCTCGACCCGCCGCAACAAGGCTTCACCACACACGGGAACTTCATACCATAAGCCTCTAAATTGGGCGAATAATTCTCTTTCTTTAGCATAACCCCTTTTGGTGTCGGTATATTGCCCTGCAAAAACATCTGCTTTGCTAAATGCTTATCCATCGCTAATGCACTTCCTAGCTGGCCAGTACCCGTATAACGAATGCCCATCAAGTCAAAAAATGCCTGCACTTTCCCGTTTTCTCCTTGTTCTCCGTGAAGTGCCATAAATACAATATCAGCTTTCTTACAAACCGCTAGCACATTTGAGCCAAAAAACTCTTTCCTTGTCTTTTTGGTCTCCTCCACCTGCGAGTTATATTTTTCTATTTTCTCTATTTGATATTCTAAATTATATGCCAAAGTAAATGGTTCTTCTAAATCTATTTCTTCATCTCCAAAATAGACATCTAAAATAATCGCTTTATGATTGTTTTCTCTAAGCGCCTTACATATCATTCTTCCAGTGGAAATGGAAACCTCACGTTCAGTACTAATTCCTCCTGCTAAAACCACTATATCCATTTACCTATTCCCCCTTACTCTAAATTCTGCATAAATTCTTTCTCTAATACTACAACAAGAAAACGCGTTTTGTCAATTATATTTCCGCTTCCTAATGAGCTAGAAACAATTTGATTTTCACTCATTTTAGGACTATCAAATATCTCAAATCAATAGTATACTATGTTTAGGACTAATATAATGCTTGGAGGTGTTTCTAATGAATTTTAATTATGAACCAAATCGTATTACTATAACTGATAAAACTGGTAAAATAGTAGCTGAAATTACTTTCCCCATGCTTCTTAGTGATGTAGTAGAGGTGAATCAAACATTTGTCGATTCATCTGTTCGCGGGCAAGGCATTGGCAACCAATTAATGACCGCCTTAGCCAATCAACTTTCAATCGAAGGAAAAAAAGCCTTTTGTACTTGTTCTTATGCACAGGATTGGTTTACCAAGCACCCTGAATATGATCACGTATATGTTATGAGGCCAGAACCTCTTTAAGACTCAAAAGATATAAAAAAAGAGGCAGTCGAAAAATGACTGTCCCTTTTTACACTCTTTTCTATAAAAGCCTTTCAATACTCACTAATTTTGTAACCACAACAAATACTCCCATCGCCACCTGTAAATCGGCTAGTGATACATAGGACGGCGCAATTCTAATATTTCTATCCTGTGCGTCCACCCCATAAGGAAATGTCGCACCTGCTGCTGTCAGCGTCACCCCTGCTTCTTGACACTTCTTAATAATTTCTTTCGCACAATTTTCCATCGCATCAAAAGAAATAAAATAACCGCCATTTGGCCGCGTATAATCAGCTATTCCCGTTCCTTCCAATTCTCTTCCAAGGATTTCTAACACCAAATCAAATTTCGGTCTTAAAATTGCCGCATGCTTTCGCATATGACTCTTAAATCCGTCCTCATCTTTAAAAAATCGTACATGTCGAATCTGATTCAACTTATCATAACCAATGGTTTTTAATGATATTTGTTTTTTAATCGCTTCCAGATTTTTTATAGACGTAGCCATCCCAGCCACTCCTGCTCCTGGTAAACTCACCTTAGAGGTGGAAAAAAAGGTGTATACTAAGTCAGGATTTCCCGCTTTTTCACATTCCGCTAATATCTCCAGCAAATTGTCTTGCTTGTCTTCATATAAATGGTGAATGCTATATGCGTTATCCCAATAAATCCGAAAATCCTTTGCTTTTGGCTGTAATGCCGCAAAGCGTCGAACAACTTCATCAGTGTAGGTAATACCCGTTGGATTTGCATATTGAGGAGTACACCATATTCCTTTAATACTCTCATCCGCAGCAACTAATTCCTCAATCATATCCATATCCGGTCCATCTGCCAATATCGGCACATTTATCATTTCGATTCCTAATTGCTCTGTCATGGCAAAATGTCTGTCATAACCTGGCACTGGACATAAGAATTTCACCTTCTCTAACCTGCACCAAGGGGTATGTCCCCTGACACCTTGAAGCATAGCCTGAACAAGCCTATCATACATCAAAGGTAAACTGCCATTACCAGCCACTAAGACATTCTCCGCTTTTACACCTACCATACTCGCTAACAAACGCTTTGCCTCTATAATTCCGTCCAATATACCATAATTTCTAAAATCAATGCCGTCTTCCCCTATCAAATCGGACGTGCTATTAATCACATCTAACATACCCATTCCCAAATTAAGTTGGTTCAAATCAGGTTTACCTCTGGTCATATCCAGACTTAATTTTTTACATTTCATTTCTTTATATTGTAATTCTAAATTTCTTTTTATTTCCAGTAATTCTTCTTTGCCCATGTCCTTGTATTGTGACATTTTTTTCCTCCTTAATTAAGTACTTAAAGTATGTATATTCTCTTGAAATTTTAGTTGCTATCTCGCCATTTGTCAAGCGCTTCCACACTAAATTTTCACAAAATATAATTAATTAAGCTGAAGAAATTAATAAAGACTCCCTAAACCTCATTTTAAGTGAAAGAGTCCCAAGGATTGTAGAAACCTTCAATCTGATGACGCTTCATCTCGCCATAATAGCTATTGCTAAGAAGTGGACAAAACACTGTAATGATTAAAGTGTAATCTATTCCCCGTTGGAAATTTACTTTAAGAAATTCTTAGAAACCCTATCAAAATTGACATGCCAAGAATGGGCAGTGCCTTAAAAATCCAGCTCTGCCCATACATAACTATTAACCTTCTTTATCCTTCTTTATATGTACTATTAAGTATATCAATAGCGCAACACTCAATATTATGCCTATAAAATTGATAACAGGAATTATTATATTAAAAATCATTTAATCATCTCCTTGTTTCTTATCTTGCCAAAAAGCAAGTACGTCCCATACCTACATTCTGAGCCCCTAATTTAATGAGTCCATTTATCAAAAGATAGTATTCTAAGCAACCATTTGTATATATATATGCATCTTTACCACCATTTGCAATAGTATATCCCATATTATATTCTTTCCACACCACTCCTAATGTAAATCCTGAATGAGCTACATATGGACTTATACTTGTGATTATACCAGTTTTATTATTTCCTGAAGTTGTATATGAAGCATTTAAAGATAACTTTGCAATACCAAAATCCATCGTTGAAACAACCACATGAGCAGTAGTTACCCTAGAAAGTGGATTGATAAAATACATCAATTCGTCTGTATTTTGTATTGCTAGAGTATTTTGCTTTATAAATTCAATCGCTTCTTCCTCTGTGTCAAATTCCAATGGTATAACATTGGCAGGAATTTGAGCATGAGTAATATCCTCTAATATAATCTCTTGCTCTTCTAAATATTCTGGAGCTGCTAATATAGAAAGTGAATTGCCAAACAAAAACATTATACCTAACGCTAAACAAATTGTTCTTTTTAACTTTTCTCTTAACATAGTACATTCCTCCTTATTCCATATCCTCATTAATAGTTTCTCTACTAAAGGTAAGCTAGTATTATATATATTTTAACTTAATGTCGTAATATAATCAATAAAAAGTAATCGACACCATTCGACATATTTTGACAGTATAAAACTACGGCAATTCAAGCACTACTTAGGCACTCATTTCACACATTTTGAATAAAATATTAAAAATAGAATTTGGGGAGCTTTTATGTCACTCACCATTCCAATATTATTTGAATCTTTCATTCTCGTTTTTGCTGTTTGCATTGATTCTTTTGTTGCCAGTTTTGCCTATGGAGCGAATAAGGTAAAAATCCCTATTTCCTCCCTTTTTATTATAGATTTTATCTCCAGCAGTATTTTAGTCATCGGCTTCCTCTTGTCCTCCATTATCCGCCCGCCTATTCCTAAAAATATGATTGATATTCTTTGCTTCATCATTCTTTTTAGCCTAGGCGTTATAAAACTGTTTGACAACTCGTTAAAGATTTTGATTGAAAAAATCCAGTCCGATTCCAGAAATGTGGGGTTTTCCCCCAAAGAAGCAATTTCTCTTAGCATGGCTCTTTCTCTTGACAGTATTGCGGTGGGGCTAGGTGCCGGAGCTGTGAATAATCATCTTTTTATTATTTTTATACTATCCTGCATGATTGGTTTTCTAGCTCTCTTCTGGGGGAACTTTCTTGGCCAAAAAATAGCGAAGAAGTCCTCGCTAAACCTTTCTTGGCTCAATGGACTTCTTCTTATTCTACTGGCTATTATGAAATTTTTTTAAAAATAACTGACGAAACACAAGCCTAATTTGACTGGGAANATTCGGTAGCTGTCGGATTTTCCTTCGTCGACCCCTTACGCAAGGTTTCTACNAGCCAATTACAAGCGACNAAAAATTCATGAGCTATTAATGGTGTGCTTGAAAGCCCAACCAAATAAAGCCATTCTTTTATCGCCAAGCGTGAGGTTCCAAATACGCTCACCAAATATGGTACCTCTGTTACCGCAACCTGTAATATCATTCCCACGACAAATGCCACTATCATCAACTTATTCGCCCTATGGTTTATTCTAAAAAAAGATTGCTCGACATTTCGCATGCCTAACGCATGGAATAACTCTGACATCCCAAGAACTGTAAATGCGTATGTTTGGGCACGAATTAAGACCGTTGCATTCATTAGCACCTGTCTCAAATTCTCAAGCGTTATCGCCATATTGTTTTCTTTTAACAAGCCATACGGTAATGTTAAAAAGGCAACCAAGCTGATTGCGGCAATTAAACTTCCGTAGAATAAAGTACAGGTTAATCCGCCGTGTGCAAAAAGGCTTTCTTGCGGATTTCTAGGCGGTTTCTTCATCAATAGTTTNGTATCGTTTTCATCCACCCCAAGCGCCAAAGCCGGCAACGAATCCGTAATCAAATTGACCCAAAGGATATGGCTAGCCCTTAAAGGTGTGGCGAGTCCCGCCAAGATAGAGAAAAACATGGTAATAATTTCACCAAAATTAGAAGAAAGCAAAAAGAGAACTGATTTCTTGATATTTTCATAAACCCCTCGCCCCTCCTCAATCGCCTTTTCTATCGTCGCAAAGTTATCATCAGTCAAAATAATATCCGAGGCATTTTTGGCGACATCAGTACCACCTAAGCCCATCGCGATACCGATATCGGCAGCTTTTAAAGAAGGAGCGTCGTTTACCCCATCCCCTGTCATCGCAACAATTCGGCCTTTTTCCTTAAAGGCATTTACGATACGCACCTTATGTTCCGGTGATACTCTCGCAAAAACACAAACCTCTTCTATCTTTTCGCTCAACTCTTNCGCCGACATTTGATTTAACTGATCGCCTGATATGCACTGGGAAAGATTATCGGCGATTGCTAAATCTTTGGCAATCGCAAAAGCTGTATTGATATGATCTCCAGTAATCATAACCACTTTTACGGTCGCTTTTTTAAATAAACAAATTGCCTCTGCCACCTCCGGTCTGGCGGGATCCATCATACCCACCAGCCCCACAAATGTAAGCCCCTGCTCCCAAGGCTTGCTTCCATTTTTCTTTTGAGCCAATGCCAGCACCCGTAATGCATTCAAAGACATCTGATTCATGCCCTCGATTATTTCTCGCTTATGCTCATGTGTAATTAGTATTATTTGGCCGTCCGCCAAAATATGTGTACAGCGCTTTAATATAGCATCACAAGAACCCTTGGTATAAGCAATACTTCCACCATCTTTTCGATGCACTGTTGTCATCATCTTACGATTGGAATCAAAAGGAATTTCATCTATTCTCGGAGTGATTTTCTCTTGTTCTTTCTTGTTCAAACCACCATCTGCCGCCATCTGTACTAATGCCAACTCCGTCGGATCTCCTAATTTATTTTCCTCTGTGATGAATGAATCATTACATAATAAAAAGCCTTCTAAAAATGCTGCATGTTGCCTTTTATCTATATTTTTTAATGGCACCCGCTTTTGATTGGTAAAACATTCTACTACGGTCATTTTATTTTGCGTCAAAGTGCCCGTTTTATCTGAACAAACAATACTCACTGCTCCCAAGGTCTCCACTGACGGTAAACGCCTAATAATCGTATTGACCTTAACCATTCTTGATACACTCAAAGCCAACACGATTGTCACCACCGCAGGCAATCCCTCCGGCACCGCCGCTACTGCCAAGGATATTGCCGTAATTAACATATCTAATATATTTCTTTGCTGCCATACGGCGATACCGAACAACAAGACGCACAAAAGTACCGATACCATGCTTAAAAGTTTGCCCAAATCCGCCAAACGTTTCTGCAATGGTGTTGCCTCTGTCGGCGCTTCATTGATTAGCCCTGCAATCTTGCCTATCTCAGTCTGCATTCCTGTCGCACTGACAACACCCTCACCTCGTCCATAGATTACGCTAGTTGACATAAAAGCCATGTTTTTACATTCTCCAAGTCCGACTTCCTGCTTTGCCGTAAAAGCAGCATCTTTTTCCACCGGAACTGATTCGCCTGTTAATGCTGACTCCTCAATTTTTAAACTTGAAGAAGATAACAAACGCAAATCAGCCGGAATCTGTCTGCCCGCTTCTAATATCACCACATCTCCCGGAACCAACTGGGCGGCGGGCATTTCTCTTATCACTCCCTCCCGCTTGACAAGAGCTGTCGGACTCGTCATTTTCTTCAATGCCTCTAGTGCTTTTTGAGCTTTTCCCTCCTGTACCACCCCGACAATCGCATTCATCGCAATCACTGCTAGAATAATTCCAGCATCACTAAATTCTTTTAACAACATTGAAATCGCCGCCGCTATAAATAAAATAAAAATTAACGGATCATTCAACTGTTCTAAAAACATTTCTATAAATGTCTTTGGTGGTTTTTGAATTAATTCATTTTTGCGATACTGCCGCAATCGCTTTTCGGCTTCTATCTGTGTCAATCCTGTTTGGGGATTCACATGCAGATGATCCACCACATCGGCAATTTTTTTGTTCTCATACATAGACTACTTCTCTCCTCACTTCACTTTTTTGTACAGGCATTTATCTAAATTTATGCCATCGCCTATCCTAATAGAACTAGCTTGTATAATTTTATAGAAATGGGATATTACTACGTTTTACACTTGACTAATTATGTTTTGTATTTTATATTCTATTTAAAAAGAGAGGTTTAAAAGCAATGAAAAAAATAAATTTTTGGGGATATTTTCTATTCAGCCAATTTTTGCTCTATTGCACTTTTTTATACCTTGATTTCAATCAAATATATGATTACCATATCAGTTCTTGGATAAAATTAACCAGCATATTCATATGCTGCATATATGCCTTTTCACAAAGAAAAAAAAGCGAGCAACCTGCCCTCGCTTTGCTTATATATGCACTATTTTTTACTTTTCTTGCTGATATCTTTTTATTATTTACCACCTTTCATGAAATCGGTGTTCTCTTTTTTTGTCTCGTGCAAATTTTATATCGAACTTATTTAAGGAAAACAAAAGCAACCCTTGTAAGGGTTACTTTGCTCCTCTTTGGCTGTCTATTATCGGCTTTTATGCTCTATCTTTATATGCCTGATTTTCGCACCCATACCGCACCGTCACTTTTTTCTCTATGCTTATTTTACATTTTGATGTTAATCTCAAATATCGCTATCAGTCACCGAAATAAAGAATATAGATTATTTTCTTGGGGACTCATTCTCCTCTTCCTTTGTGACATACAAGTAGGAATGTTCAATATTCTTGATCCAAATCATGCCCTCTACCGCATTGCGGCAGTTGGAATGTGGCTCTTCTACTTGCCCTCTCAAATTCTCATTGTCCTATATATTCACTCTAATATACAAACAAAAAAGAAGAGCCTCTAAAATCAATTAGACACTCTTCCCCTATATTAAGTTTTACCCTACTGGTACAACTTCACTTTCACTTTCACTTTCTTCTGTCTCATCATCCTCTGTCACAGTTGTAGGCTCTCCTACTTCCACTTCAACACCTAACGCTTCTGTTTCCACAACCTTTGTTCTAAAAGGAGTGCTTGCAAACTGAATTCTAGAAAATCTTCTCGCATTCACTTCAAAATCGGACGCCTCCAACCAGCTATTGATAATCTCGCTATACTGCTCGTTTTTTCTTTGGGCAATGAGATTTTCTTTTACACTCGCGGTCGCTTCCTCATCGTATTCTGCAAATAATTGTACTACATAAATCGCTGTTTCTGTTTCTACAATATTGCCAAATGCACCATCACTAAGGCCTACTACGGCATCTTTTAAAGATTGCAAAATAGATGTATTATCAACACCATAGTTCGCCTTTTGAACTGTCAAAGAAGAATCTATCTCTTCTACTGTTGCTTCAAAATCTCCCGTTTCTTTTGCCTTTGCCAAGATATCCTCTGCCTTTTGTCTAACTTCCGCTTTTTCTTCGTCCGTTAAGTCGACTTGCACACCGGCATCATCTGTCTTTTTATCTATTGACATACTCACAAAAGCGATTGTCGTTTGTGCTACTTCTTCATCAGTAACCGTAACTTCTAGGCCATCCATAATCGCCGCATACACCTTGGTATCTATTGTCATTAATTCTAATAATCTCGTGACACTCTTTTTGTTCGCTGACATTTTCTTTAAAGCTGCTTCATCATTTGCCGCCAAAAATGCTTCTGCCACTTCGTTAATTCTCGCATAATCTTCTTCTGTTAAAGACACATCGTATTCTTCCGCACGTTTTTCTGCCAAAAGTTTTATCTGCATCTCTTGCAAAAGTTCGCTTTTCACCATCAACTCATAGGTTGAACCGTTCCCATATAAGTCCATGCTCCACATGTCATCACCAAACATCGCACCATAATTCGTTTCAATCGCTGCCTGATTGATGCGAGCATATAAATTTATAATATCCAATGTAACATTTTCACCGTCTAAAGTTGCTACAACTTCATTTCCTTGTATACCGCATCCCATACTAAATAATCCCAATGAACAAATCATGGCTGCTAGTACAAGAAATCTTTTACCTTGTTTTTTCATTTGCTCCTCCTAAATTTAAAAATTTTGCTTGTATCATTATATCTCTTTTTCTTTCTATCGGCAAGCGAATTATCTCTTTTTAACAAATCTTTCACACTCATCATCTTTTTAAACAAACCGCCATATCCTCTAGCAATGCTTGTAATTGCTGCAATACATCCCTATTTTCTTTGGTATTTTTTGCATTCACATAATATGTGAAAAACGGATTGGTTTCTATCTTAAATATGAGATTCGACTTATATTTTTCCAGTAATTCCGGTATTTTGCTCACTTCAATGTTAGCTTTTTCATATAAAACCATTTTAAAATATTTACCCTTTTGCTTAATTTCTTTAAAATATAACCCATGAGCTACTGCCTTCAATTTTGCTATAAACAATAAATTTTGTACCGATTTAGGCGGTTCTCCAAAGCGGTCAATAAGTTCTTCTAAGATGTCATCATACTCCTCTTGATTCTCAATTCCCGCAATCCTTTTATATATATCCAGCTTCTGAAATTCACTTCTGATATATTTTTCCGGAATAAACGCATCTATGTCGATATCTATTGCCGTATTGAAATCTTCTTGCACTGATACACCTTTTAATTGTTTCACCGCTTCATTTAACATCTTACAATACATATCATATCCTACTGCTTCCATATGACCATGTTGCTGAGACCCCAGTAAATTTCCTGCGCCTCTGATTTCTAAATCTTTCATCGCTATTTTAAAGCCGCTCCCTAAATCTGTAAATTCTCTAATCGCTTGCAACCGCTTCTCCGCTACTTCCTTTAGCATTTTATTTCTTCGATACAGCAAAAACGCATACGAAGTTCGATTTGAACGGCCTACACGCCCCCTAAGCTGATATAACTGCGATAGCCCTAAATTATCAGCATCATGAATAATCATGGTATTTACATTAGATATATCAAGTCCCGTTTCAATAATTGTCGTTGATACTAAAACATCAATTTCACCATTGATAAACTCATACATAATCCGTTCTAAATCACTCTCTTTCATTTGTCCATGAGCGAATGCAACAACTGCATCAGGAACCAGCTTCGCTATGACATTCGCCATCTCATCAATACCATTTATTCGATTAAAGACATAGTATACTTGCCCCTGCCGTGCTAATTCTCGCACGATAGCCTCTCTGACCATTTCCTCGTTATATTCCAATACATAAGTCTGAATCGGCATTCTCTCCATTGGCGGTTCTTCTAAGACACTCATATCTCGAATACCGATTAGACTCATGTGAAGTGTTCTTGGAATGGGCGTTGCCGTCAAAGTTAATACATCCACATTTTCTTTCAACTGTTTTATCTTTTCCTTATGGCTCACTCCAAATCTTTGTTCTTCATCCACCACTAACAGTCCTAAATTCTTTATGACTACATCTTTTGAAAGAAGCCTATGCGTGCCAAGTACAATATCTACAGTTCCTTTTTTCAAACGCTGCAACGTTTTTCTTTGTTCCGCCGAACTACGAAAACGGCTGAGCAATTCTATTTCTATCGGAAAGTCTTTCATTCTCTGGACAAAGGTATTGTAATGCTGTTGTGCCAAAATGGTCGTCGGCACGAGATAAACAACCTGTTTCCCCTCCTGCACCGCTTTAAAAGCTGCCCGAATCGCAATCTCCGTTTTTCCATATCCCACATCACCACAAATAAGGCGATCCATCACCTTCGTGCTTTCCATATCCCTCTTGGTATCTTCTATCGCCAGCAGTTGGTCTTCTGTTTCATCATGCGGAAATAGTTCTTCAAATTCCGCTTGCCAAACGGTATCCTCGCCATAGACAAAACCAATTTTATTCTGTCTAATCGCATATAATTCTACCAATTCCTTTGCAATATCTTGAACCGCACTTCGCACTCTGGATTTAGTTTTATTCCATTCCACTGAGCCAAGTCGGTTTAACTTTGGCTTTTTCGCATCAGCACCCGCATACTTTTGTATCAAATCCAACTGTGTTGCCGGAATATATAAGCTGCCACCGCCGCCATATTCAATCTTCATATAATCTTTTGTCACATGCTCTACTTCTACTTTTTCAATTCCCCGATATATTCCCAGACCATGATTTTCATGCACAACATAATCGCCCACACTTAATTCTGAGAAGCTTTGAATTTTTTGCCCCTCATACACTTTTCGCTTCTTCTTTTTCTTCTTTTCATTGCCAAAAATATCGCTCTCCGATATCACTACAAACTTTATAAATGGATACTCATACCCTCTATGCGTATGACCATGAGTCACCATGATTTCGCCCTCTTCTACAAGCCGATTATAATCATTTGTATAAAAACTATTTAAGTCATACTCCCGCAAATCTTCTGCTAATCTTTCCGCTCTGGTTCTTGAACTGGAAAGCAAAATCATCTTATAACCTGCCTTTTTCCACCCCAGCAAATCCTTGGTCAATAATTCAAAACTATTATTGTAAGGATTTACGGCCTTTACTTGAATATTATAGCGTTCGTTGATGGCCCATTCAGCTTGCTTTTGCTCTAAAGTACAAAGACTAATACAGTTCATTTTATTACATTTCACAATAATTTCTTTATAGGGATATAAAATATCCACCTGACCTGGAAGAACATATCCCTTTTCTAAGCGATGTATCATACTCTCCTGAAATTCTTTTTGCTTTACGTTCGCAACCTCCAAGATATGGTGAGATTCATCTATAAATACAAGCGTTTCTTCTGTTTTAAAATAATCTAAAAAACTCACTGTCTCCGGAAAGAAATAGCGAATAAAAGTATCTATTCCCACATCTCCATTAAACATTTCCATGCGTTCAGTAAATTCTTCAACACTGTGTCTAATTCTTGCGGCCTCTTCGGTCTTTCTATCCTCCCGTAAGGCATTATAATGCCCTTTTGCCTCATCATTCAGCCTTTTTAGCCCCTCTTTTAGACGTGCATCATTCATGACAAACTCTGAGGCAGGATATATTTCCATCGCTTCTAGGTTATCCAAAGAACGTTGACTCTCTCTATCAAAGCTCCTCAGAGAATCCACCTCATCACCCCATAATTCTATCCGAAATGGCGTCTCACTGGTGAGCGGAAATACATCAATAATACCGCCACGAATAGCGAACTGCCCTGGTCCCTCCACCTGTGCCGCTCGCTCATATCCCATACTGATTAGTTCTTTTTTTAATTTATCCACATCAATAACACTATCATTTTTAATACATTTTATGCTTTCTTTCAAGGATGTAATCGGTGGCATATGCTCCATACACCCCGCAATCGTTGTAATAATCGTAACGCCTCGGTTTTCCAAAATGGCTTTTAACACTTCCATTCGCTGCTGCACAATCAAATTCCCATGAACATCAGCACTATAAAAAATCAAGTCTTTCGCTGGATACAACAAAACATTTTTATCAAAAAATTGATAGTCTTCAAAAAGCTCTTTCGCTTTTAAATCGTTATATGTGATAATAATTTTATTCTTAACATTTTCGCTCATCGCAAATATCATATGTGCTTTTTGTGTATCAATACAACCCGATACCTGTATCACACCTCTGTTTTTAGCTGTGCTTTTGCAAATATCCTCAAATTCCTTTAACTGCTTTAATGGACTGGTAAATGCCCTCATGATAGCTCCTTTCGATTGTAGATATTCATGGCCGCATCTATTTCGCCCTTAGCCAACTCTTTTATTGCTCCTGAAGCTCTCTCATATGCTATTTCCACCAGTTCGCGTTCGCCTTTAGAAAAATGACCCAATACATAATCCGCTAAATCATATCCTTTTGGCTTTTCACCTACACCTATTTTTATCCTCTGAAATACATCATGCCCCAAGTGCTGAATAATACTCTTTATTCCATTATGGCCGCCGGCACTTCCTTTTTTGCGAATCCGAATATGACCCGGCTCCAGACTGATATCGTCATAAATAACTAATAATTCCTCTTTTTCATCTATCTTATAAAAGTCTATGAGAGACCTGATACTTTCACCACTCAAATTCATATAAGTCTGCGGTTTTACTAAAATCACTTTTTGCCCCTCTATTATCCCTTTGCCATAATAAGCCCGATGTTTTTTTCCGCTCATATCAATATCATATTGTTTGGCTAAGTAATCAATCATCTCAAAACCAACATTATGCCTTGTTTTCTCATATACCGCGGTGGGATTTCCCAATCCAACTATAATGTACATAACATACTTCCTCCATTATTTCTTTATCTTTTCTATTCTACTAAAATATTGCCCTTTTGTCACGTACATTGCAAAAGAAGCTGCCACAAATGTGACAGCTCCCGCTTATTCTCACTATACACTTTAACATCAGCCTTTTAAACCAGTATTGGCAATACCATCAACCAAATATTTTTGGAAGAAAATAAAGATTAGTATCGCCGGCACTATGGATAGACTAGCCATCGCAAACATCGCTCCATAGTCTGATGATGTTCCCGGATCGCTGAATAACTGTAAGGCTCTGCTGACAGGGTAGGTTAATGGCCTCTGTAAATATAGCAATGCTGAAAGATAATCGTCCCACCGCCACATAAAAGAGAATATAGCAGAGGTGACCATTGCCGGCACTACCATCGGCAAAATAATTCTTCCAAAAATGCCATAGTAGGAGCAACCATCAATTTTAGCCGCTTCATCAAGCTCCGTTGGAATCCCTTGTATAAATCCCATAATCATGAAGATGAAAAAGCCCTGCCCGAAGAAATATGGCATAATGAGCGGCAGATAACTTCCAATCCAGCCCAACTGCCGAAACCATATAAACTGTGGTATCATGATAACCTGAAAGGGCAGCATCATTGATACTAGCATTCCCGCAAATAAAAAACCTCTGCCCCTAAACTTGCTCCTTGCAAAACCGTACGCAACAAGTGCTGATGAAAATACGGCACCGATTGTTGCTAGAATAGATATTAGAAAAGAATTTTTAAAAAATGTAGCAAAACTAATTCCCGTAAACCCTTTCCAACCATTCACATAATTCTCAAAAGTAAACCGTTCTGGTATTAAAGAAGATGCTGTTCTAAAAATAGTATTTGTCTCCTTAAAGGAACTCATTATCATCCAAAGCAAAGGATAAATCATGACAAATCCAAAAGCACATACCAAAACATGATATATAATACGTCCTATGATTTTTTTCTCTCTCATAATTATTGTTCTCCTTCGCCGACAACCCAAAACCTCTTGGTTTTAAATAATAATAATGTAATCGCTCCGATTATAATCAACATAATCCACGCCAATGCCGAACCGTAGCCCATTGAATGATCTGTAAATGTTTTTTCATACATATAGACCGTGTAAAACAAGGTGGAATCAAGAGGCTTCCCTTGAGTTATAATATAAGATTGCGTAAATGCCAAGAAGCCATTAATCGTTTGCATGACCAAATTGAAGAAAATCGTTGGTGTCAACAAAGGCAGGGTAATACGAAAAAACTGCTTCCTCTTACTCGCTCCGTCCACGTCCGCCGCCTCATAATAAGATGCCGGTATCTGCTTAATTGCTGATAAAAATATCAGCATAGAGGAGCCAAACTGCCAAACTGCCAAGATAATCAAGGTCCATATCGCTGTATTCGTTTGCCCTAACCAAGCATAATTAAATGTGCTGTCCACTCCAAACAATCCAAAGAAACTGTTAATCACCGTGTTTAGGACTCCCCTTGTCGCAAACAGTTGCTTCCATAATATCGCTACCGCTACTGAACCGCCAATAATGGACGGCAAATAGTATACCGCTCTATAAATTGCACTCATCTTCGTCGCTTTAACAAGTATCATCGCCACCCAAAGAGCGAATGCCAACCTCATTGGTACTGAGGTGAACGCAAAGAAAAATGTAACCCCTAAAGATTTCAAAAATCTTGTATCCTGTGTAAATATTCTGATATAATTCTCCACTCCAATAAATACTGGATTGGAAAGCATATTATATGATGTAAATGAATAATACAATGAAAGTACAACTGGTATCAGCGTAAATGCAAAGAAACCAAACGTAAATGGAAACACACATACAAAACCTGCGGTGCTTTGTTTATTAAACCATTGTTTTATCGTCAGTTTAGGCGGTTTATTTGGTCTTGCAGAAATTATATCCTTTGCTTCTTTTTTTTCAGATTTCATAATTGTCTCCTAAATTTAATTATTGCCCTGCTTTTTCTGCTAAAATTTCATTTCCCCTTGTAAAGATTTCCGCTGCTGCTTCCTCTGGAGTCTTCTGTCCATAGCATACCGCTTCCACTAATTGATTTAATAAGGACTGAATTTCTCCAGATCCCTCTGCTGATGGCGGATTAACCTTTGAAGAGGTTTCTGTTACCACACCATTCACATAATCAAATGCCGCTTGATCCACTGCACCGAGTAAAGGTTTGATTGCCTCCGCAACTTCTGCTGAAATTGGAATTCCTCGTTCCGCTAATAAAATTTCGTTCGCTTCTACAGCGTTTGTAATATAATTAAGAACTTTTACTGCTTCCTCGATATTCTCACAGTTTGAAGAAATTGTGAAAAATTGACTTGGTTTTAAATAATTAGCCATTTTCACATTATCTGCTGGCCATGTTGTAATTCCATAATCTAAGTCTGGTGATGCTGATGAAATCGCACTGATTTGATTTGAGTACACAAACATAGACCAAGTATCTTTACTCAACATTGGATCTGTTTCAATGGAACCGGGAGTGATTTCTACAAAAATACTCGGATCCACATGCCACCCCTCCTCAAGAGCATCTACATACATTTGGAAATAATCTCTAAAAATACTTTCATCTGGAACACCTAATTTTCCCTCTTCAAATAATACATATCCATGACTTCTGGCAAAATATTCAATAAAATTATCACCATTTCCATATGCCATATTGGTCTGAACGCCTGTTGTTTCATAAATCGTTTTTGATACCTCAATAAATTCTGCCATTGTCATATTATCTTTTATTTCAACGCCAGCCTCTTTTGTAATCGCTTTATCATATACCAATGATGGCGCATTGATACCGTTACAAAGGGCATAGATACCATCGCCCACTCTTGCTGCATCAATAATATCCGCTGATACATTGCTGATATCCAAAGTGCCATCTTCAATATATGGGGTTAGGTCTACCAACAAGCCATTATTCGCATACTGTGCTAAATACTTATAATCCATTTGAATAATATCCGGCAATTCATTGCCCGCAGAGCGTGTTGCAAGGTTATTCCAATAACTATCCCATTCCGCAAATTCTGGATTAAATGTAACGTTGGGATTTGCTGCTGTATACGCATTTAGCAAGTTGCCTGTTCTTTCATTTCGCACCTGATTTCCCCACCAATAAAAGCTAAGACTTACATTCTCTTCTGCGCTTGGAGCGGTTGTTTCTCGCTCTGTTCCTTGAGTTGTTTCTTGATCCTTGTTCGCTGTACAAGCCATTAGGCTCAATGCCGCTGTCAATCCTACTAAAGCTAAAATAATTTTCTTTTTCATTCTAATTCCTCCAATTAAAATTTTTCATTGCCATCTAATCAGTTCATGTTTTTGTCTCACAATGTATCATCATTATACTTTTTAAAATCTTGGTAATAAAGTCTATATACCGTGTTTTTTGTTTGAAAAAACGGTATGTCGGATAAAATGACTCTGTTTTTTCACCTTGTTCTTAAGTATTGATTGTTTTATAATATTTTTAATAATATGACTGCATCATCAAATATAAAGCATTTACACTGAGGAGAAATGTATCTATGTCAGCATTTAATACTATTAAAAAATACATGAATAACCTTTCCTTAAAAAAGAAGATTACCCTTATCGCCCTCACCGGCTTTTGCATTGTTGCTTTTTCGGCAGCAATGGCGTTAAATGTTGTAATTCGCGTGAATAATCAAATTATCAGCAACTCCATTGCGAGTTCACTTTCGTATTCTTCTAATGAAATAAATAATATTTTAAATACCGTCGACACCACCTCTGACTTAATAATGTCTGATGCCAATATCCAAAGAGAATTGGCTAATTTGCTTCGTTCTCCTGAATTGACAGTTGTCAACAATGCTAGAACGCAGGTTTATAACGCTTTAAATACACATTTATTTAATAATGAATATATTTCCTATATAAGCATTCATCAAGAAAATCTACGAATATTCACCTCTGGACATTCCCCTATCAATTTATCCTCTTCTGCCAAAGACATCTTAGAAGAGGAAGCTAATAACACTAATGGAAAAAGCACTTGGGTCACTCCAGCTACCAGCGATAATGGTGTTTTCCTCACTCGTAAAATTCGTGAAATTAAAAATACAAGCCTTGCTAACCTCGGAATATTAGTAATTCGCATTGATATGAATAAATTAATAAACTCTTCAACACAATTTATAACCCAATACCAAAATGCTGAGTTTGTATTGTTAAATAATGACCACACCATCTATAGTACGATTCCCATTGTCGGAAAAGAGCTAAAGGAACTAACTGATTTTACTGAAAATTATCTTATTTTAGACATTGACGGAAAAAACTATTTTGCGGTGAATGGCTATCTGGAGAAAACAAATTGGACTTATCTATGTTTGATCCCTTATGAACAGGTGTCACAATCAATAACCAATGCTTACATTATTTCCATCGCTCTCATTATTTCCAGCATTATATTGGCTATCTTCATTTCCAGCAAGCTGGCCAAAAATATGACAAAACACTTTGATGTGTTATTAAAAAAGATGAATAATCTGACTGAGCATGATTTAAAAAACTCCGTAAGCAATTACGATTACTCAAGCCGAGAAGATGAAATTGGCATTCTGCATAATCACTTTGACCGCATGATAGATGAGTTAAATACTCTGATTAATGATAATTATGTAAAACAGCTTCTCATTAAAGATGCCACCTTAAAAGCGCTGGAAACGCAGATTAATCCTCATTTTTTATATAATATTTTGGAATCTATAAATTGGCGAGCAAAAGCTATTGAAGAGGAGCAGATTTCACTCATGGTTGAATCTTTAGGCACCCTGTTAAGAGTGACCTTAAAACAAGGAAATGACATTGTTACACTGGCACAGGAAATAGATTTTCTGAAAAATTATATCAATATACAACAAATACGTTTTGAGGACAGAGTTCACTTTCACCTTGATTTGGATGAGAATACTTTAGATTCTCATTTTCCCAAATTATCAATTCAGCCTTTAGTCGAAAATGCCATTCACTATTCGGTCGAAACAAGCACAGAGGACTGTAATATTCATGTGATTTCCAAAGTAGAACAGGATATTTTAAAAATTTATGTCAAAAATGATGGTTCTGAATTTGCAAAAAATTTATTGGAAAAACTCAAAACAAGAGATGTACCGCCACAAGGGCTTGGTATTGGTTTGGTGAATATTGATTCCCGTATTAAGCTAACTTTTGGTGATGAATACGGACTGACTCTTTACAATGAAGATGATATGGCCATCGCCTTAATCTCTATTCCATATCAAGCTTCCCTACAATTAAAAGAAGAAAGGGATTAAGTATGCTACGATTGATTATTGTTGATGATGAAAAAATTATCCGTGAAACGGTTCATAGTATTATTGACTGGAAACAACTAGACATTGAAGTTATTGGTGTTTGCAAAAATGGAATTGAAGCCTATGATATGATCCTTGACTACTCGCCTGATATTGTTCTGACTGATGTAAAAATGCCGGGGCTAACTGGTTTAGAATTGATTGAACGCATCTCCAAGACCGATAATCGTATTGAATTTATCATTCTTTCGGGATATGGCGAATTTGAATATGCCAAGAGTGCCATGCAATTTGGAGTAAAGCATTATCTGCTCAAGCCATGCAATCAAGAACAAATTATTGATGTGATGAAAAATGTTAGAAATGATTGTTATGAAAAACGAGCATTATATGCCTTTCAAGATGAAACACAGACTTTATCCTCTGAATTATCAAATCACATTATTAAAAATTTGCTTTTTGAGTATTTTACAAGCAAAGCGAATTTATTCGATGTGATAAAGGAATATGAAGTATTTCTCGATTTTTCCAATACAGACTATGAATTATATTATATTTATTACTTAGAAAAAGAGAATGTAACCTTATTTTTAGATAAACTCAGAGAATATTTTTTACTGACTTATCCGGGGATAAAATTCCATGCCATCTATGTTTCCCACACATTATCCATCTTTTTTCAAAGAGTGAATACTTCTTATGAGGATTTTGAACATATACTCAAAAACTTTTATTTGGAAAATATAAAAAATGTAATTGAGTATAAAAAAGAGTCTTATTCAAATCTATCTCTTTTGTTGGAAATCTTATTAAAGCGTCTGATGAGATATGAAGTCATTCATTTATTGGATAATAACTATCATATTCCCATCTATAATCACGATGCTTTATTTCAGAACATGAATGATTTAATAAAAATTTTAATCGAAAAAAAAGAAAAGGAATATGACGCTATATTAAAAGAAATACACGCTCTGTTAGGCTCTATCCACAAAATTGAATTGGCAAAAGCAATGGTTCCCAACATCATTTTAAAATGCTCCACCTTACTCAATATATCTCAAGACTCCATCAGTCTTGTGGACTTTTTTAAAGAAGTGGAAAACTGTCAGACGATAAGAAACATCCAAGAGCTGACTTTAGAGAAGCTAAATGAAATTTTAACAACACCGCCGTCAAAAGCCAAAAAATATAAAAACTTTATTGAAAAAGCCATACAGTATATTGATGAAAATTTATCCGACCCTACGCTTTCTTTAAAATGGATTGCGGAAAATTACTTATTTATGAATGTCGATTACTTGAGCAAGCAATTTGTAAAACAAACTGGCTTTAAATTTTCATATTATTTGACCAATGCTCGCATTGAAAAAGCCAAAACATTGTTGCAAGGAGGAGACTCGGAAAAGATTTATCTAGTTGCGGAACAAGTGGGGTGCGGTAATAGCCCTCAGTATTTCAGCCAGATATTCAAAAAGCATACAGGTATGACGCCGACTTCTTATATTAAAAAAATAATGGGGGAGGATAATTAAGATAAATAAAGAACGTGATAAAACGGCTGAATTACCAGTCATCTTATCACGTTTTTTTATTATTACCTACACATCATCCCGAAAAATAATTGAATGAAAGTTCTGGTTTCGATTGAGTACCCGATAGATTGACACAAACTCACCCTCTATCTGGTATATAATAATATAATTCCCATGTACAATAAACCGATACTCTGTGTCAAAACTCACAAGTTTTGCTAACTCTGTTCTCATTAATGGAAAAATCTCTAAACTCTCAAAACGCTTACAAATTTCAGCAATCGTTTTTCTTGCCATTTTTTCATTATCTTACGCAATGAACGTTTGAATTGTCTCCAGATCCTCTACTACAACAGGGTTAATTCTTAGTTTCATTTTTTAATCTCCCATCGCAACTTTCAATTCATCTAGGGAAAGCCATTTCGCCCCAGCCTGCACTGCACTCTCTGCCTCATGTAACTTTTTCATTAGTTTCTTTTCAGCCTGCTCACGCTCATAGTCTTCAATATCCATAACAACATATCGACCACGACCATTTTTTGTCAAAAATACTGGTTCACCTAACTGACAGTTCCTTAACACTTCATTATAATTTCTTAAATCTGATACTGGCAATATACTTGACATGTTATCCGCTCCTTTTTCACTTTTATTATGTATAGTACAACAAAAATTGCTGTAATATTCAACGTAAAATTTTACACTTCACTAAAGAAATCACTGCAAAAGCTCCCGCCTTATATCATGTTCATCATATGGTACACTCCCCGCTTCATTCGACAGCAAAAGCGAATATCCGCCATTTTATTTATAAATAGGTACAAAGCCCTTTCCGAAATACTTCCCTCTAAATTAATTTCCGTATTCATAAATACCTCTCGCACGCCTGACGAATCTGCGGAATGAACGCGAACCTTCTTCGTTTCTATTGTACCACAGCCTATCATATTCAATAATCTTTAGCACCACTCTAACCACAATAAACGTTTTTTCAATTATTTTTCAAACTAAAAAGAGAACCCTCACCAAAGGCTCTCTTTCGACTAATTCATTAAATTCTATTTTGTTTCTGCGGAGCATCTAACTTTAACATTAACGCTTCTTGTAGTACTTGCGAAAAATTCAACCCTTTTTCTAATGCCATTACATTCATCCACCTTGGAATCGTGCAATTCTTACTAATTGCCCTAGAGTCATATTTTTTTCTATACTCTTGTAATTTAAACTCTATAATCGCAACAAATTGATTGCCCTCTAGCTTTATATCCTTGGGATTAGATGGAACCGGTATTTCTCTGTTTTCCTCCTCAAGATATGTTAATGTCATTCCTAGTACTTCAAAAGCCATTTTATAACTTTCTTCCAAACCACTACCTTGTGTAAGACAACCGTCCAAATCTGGAAAAATCACCGTATATTCTCCATCAAATTCTTCAAATATTGCTGGATAAAATAATATCTCTTTCATTCTTATACCTCCTAACATAGTAGACTAGGGCTATTTTAGCCCTGCCTGTTTAAAGATTGCTTGCTCCGTACCTTTGCTAAGGTCTTTGCTGTGATAAGGAACCGTTGTTGATTTGCCTGTTATCGGATTTTCAAATCGCTTATGTGAGCCAACTTGTCTAATCTCTATAAATCCGTTCTTTTTCAGTATATTTATCATTTGCTTTGGTGTTATCGGCATTTGTTTCTTCTCCTTTCCTTATCACATTTATATATTACACGCATTAATGCGTGTCGTCAAGAGCCTTTTTCAAAATATTTTTCCAGTTCTTTTGCAACAAAAAAATCCTTATTTCAAAGTGTTTGCGGGAATACTGCATGCGTTTTGCTCCTGAAGAATATGGCCAGTTTAAATGGAATTTATCCGCTTAAACTGGCTCTTATTATTTACTTCCCATCAGAAGTTCGCCCCTTTTTTGCTTTGTTAATTATCTTTGTACCTGTGTTGTATGAGTACAGTTGCCTATAAATAATTTATGTTTTTGAATACTTCCGTACAAAAATCTTTACAACCTCCATCAGTATGAAAGGTGTAATCGCCATGCAAACCATGATTCCCCAATGTGAAGCACTAACGGGAACACTATGAAACACATCGCGGATACCAGGCACCGCCGCGGTTATGGCAACAAGCATCAGAGACAGGCATATCCCGCCAAACAGTAATGGATTAGATGTAAAGCCAATTTTAAATATAGACTCTCTAAAACTTCTCACATTCATGATGTTTACAACTGAAGCCCATGCCAAGGTTACATAAGCCATAGTCCGCCCCACTTCATGAGATGGTACAATGCTTTCATGCACCTGTATAAAAGAGCCAATGTAGTATCCTGTCATAGCAAGGATGGTAAACAACACAGCCATAATCCCAACACGCCACCCCATACCGTGGGCAAATACGCTCGCGTCCTTATCTATCGGCTTACGTTCCATTGCACCAGCTTCAAGGGGTTCTTTACACATACATAAATCAGGTATACCATCGGCAACAACATTGATAAACAACAGTTGAATTGCCGCAAATGGTGTTGTACCCCAAAGGATAAACCCAAAAATCATCGCTACAACTTCAGATATGTTAGAGGGTATAAGAGATATTAAAACTTTTCTTATATTATCATAAACACGACGTCCTTCAGATATAGCAGACACAATGCTTGCGAAATTGTCATCTGTCAATATCATATCACTCGCATTCTTAGATACATCTGTTCCGCTCCCCATTGCAACGCCTATATCAGCCGCCTTTAGGGCAGGAGCATCGTTTACGCCATCCCCTGTCATCGCAACAATAGCCCTATGATGTTGCCATGCCTGCACAATTCTGATCTTATCTTCTGGACTCACACGAGCATATACAGAGCAATTCTTAACATCAGCTTCCAGTTCTTGCTGGGTCATTGTGCTTAATTCTGCTCCGGTAACAACACGGTCGCCAGACTCGAATATCCCTATTTCTTCCGCAATCGCCTTAGCCGTTCCAGCATGATCCCCTGTAATCATAACAGTGCGTATACCGGCTGCTTTTGCGATTTTCACCGCTTCGGTACTCTCCGGTCTTGGCGGATCAATCATTCCAACAATTCCCAAAAAAGTAATATCAGCTTCCAACTCTTCTGATGTTAGATTTGCCGGCATTGCATCATAATATTTATACCCAACAGCGAGAACTCTGAGTGCCCTATTCGCCCAATCATCATGATGTATCTGTGCCTCTTTATAGTCTTTGCCCGTATGGTCGCATGGTATTCTATCAAAAGCACCTTTTGTAATAGAAAGATACTGTCCGTTCAACAGCTTATGGACTGTTGTCATAAGTTTTCTTCCGGAATCAAATGGCAGCTCATATACCCTCGGATAACTATCAGCAAGTTCATCTGACAAAATCCCTTTTTCATGCATTAAGCGAATAAGCCCCAATTCTGTTGGATCTCCAACCTCGTTCACTTCGCCTGCTACTNTTGTAACTGAGGCATTATTCGCCAGTGCCATATATTTTACAATCTTATTCTCATCATCATTAAAATCTGCTGAGACGGAAACAGGGTCATATCCTACAGCCCACAGCCTTTTCACTGTCATTTGGTTCAGCGTCAAGGTTCCTGTTTTATCTGAGCATATAACCTGTGCATTTCCAAGGGCTTCCACAGCGGGCATTTTCCGTATAATGGCCTTTCTTTGTGCCATCGTGGTTATACCGTATGCCAGTGTAATCGTCATAATAATTGGCAAACCTTCCGGTATCGCAGCAACTGCCAGAGAAACAGAATTTAAAAGCCTATAGGACATTTCCACTCCGGCCATCGTTTGCAAAAAGAACAGTAAAGCACCGGACGCAATGGCCAGCACACAAATAAACTTACAAAGTTTATCCATTTTCTGCTGCAAAGGTGTTCTCATCTTCATGGTATCCTGTAATAAATGTGCTATATTGCCCATTTCTGTTTTCATACCAGTCGCAACAACAAGAGCCTTTGCCCGACCTTTTGTTATAGTACAGCCTGAGTGAATCATATTAAAGCGGTCTCCAACACTCTCACCCTCGGCAACCTCGGCATCATGATCTTTCTCTGCGGGAACACTCTCGCCTGTAAGCATTGATTCATCCACTTGCAGGTTTATACTGTCTATCAGTCGGCAATCGGCTGGCACAGCATCACCCATAGTTAGAACAACAATATCACCTGGTACCAGTTCACAAGCTTCAATAGTCATCTGTGTACCATTACGCACAACAACTGTCATTTGTGCGGTCATCTTTTTTAGTGCTTCCAGAGATTTTTCAGCCCCCAGCTCTTGCTTCACTGCAAGAAAGATGTTTAAAATTACGATAGAAAAAATTACGATAGCATCTGTAGGTCCTTTTCCGCCCTCTCCTGATATAACGGAATAAAGCGCAACACAACCAGCAGCTAAAAGGATAAGTGTAGTAAAATCTTTCATGTGTCCAAATACTTTTTGAAACACAGTTTCTTTCTTCTCCTCGCTAAACTGGTTAGGCCCATATATCTCTTTTGCCGATTGAACCTGCAAATCGGTCAAGCCACCCTCAATAGAGGTTTTCAACTCGTGGGCTAAATCCTTAATTGGTTTACTGACATACTTCATACATTCATTCCTCCTGAAAAATAATTTGTTTTGTCCTTAAATAAATTTGGAATAGTCAAGGTTTTCGGGGTACAAGGTTAAAAGAATTTTCTTGAAATAATTGAGGGTTTTTAGAAACAAAATTATGAGATTTTTTCTGAACTGTTATTTTGAGTTTCAAATTGAATTGGTAAAACTTAGCCAAACAAAGAATGTATCCGCTTGGTGTTGTAAATATCTAATTTGTAGGTAATTCTTTCTTCAAGGCACAATAAAAGGACTCCTGCGTAACATTATCATAGGGATTCCCTCTTTAGTTTGGTATATAAGTGACATCACCAACCAAATAATTTGATTGGCTTAAAGATTTGCTTCAGAAAATAGGGACGACTAGCAACGCTTGTCTTAGGTGATACTTATAATGATATCTTGTTTCTTTGACTTGTAGTGTAAATTCATTTAATTCATGAATTTGGCAATGCTTGATTTTCTCATTTTAGTTTTTT